>Ga0209700_104911_pt1 | contig 23370 bp, 7 predicted proteins | sample SiratroredBW_FD_187528 | JGI IMG/M metagenome (GOLD analysis project Ga0209700, IMG submission 187528) | Root nodule microbial communities of legume samples collected from California, USA - Siratro red BW (SPAdes) (version 2) | ecosystem: Host-associated > Plants > Roots > Nodule | place: USA... | reverse complement strand
CACGGGTATCTCCTTTCCTGAAGATACTATGTCTCGATCACACACCACATCATTCACAAACATTGATACTACATCGTACCATTCATAAACATTCATTCCATTCAATTCAAATTCATATATAATAAAATAAATAATTACAATATCCATTAAAAATATTTAAACTAGCTTTCCTTACCCAAATTCAGAAAACAAGTAATTATAATATTTATTAAAAACATTCAAACTAGCTTCCCTTACCAAATATCAACATTATAAATAAATTTCTATTTCAAAGGAGACAAACATTTATAAAAACATATATGCAACTAACTTCCCTTACCTCTATAGAGTAGAGATACTCAAAACCTTAAAATCACAAGCAACTTAACTCTGTTCAAGAATCTGATCGGACACTCTTGATCTACTCAACGCTAGGAATCTAAGGTGTCTTCTGATTGTCAATCTGATAATCTATGACATCGCAAATTTAGAGAGAAGGTAGAAAATTTTAAAGAGATTTGTTTGAGAGATGGTGGTTTTCATAAATCTGTATATCTTCTTAAAAAGAGAGAGAGTTGGTAGTTTTTATTAGAATAAAACAGAATATCTTTTTAGAGAAATAAAATATCTTCTTAGAGATAATTGGTGGTTTTTATTAGAACAAAACAGAATATCTTCTAAGAAAGATAGAATATCTTAGAGAGAGAGTTGGTAGTTTTTATTAGAATAAAACAGAATATCTTTTTAGAGAGATAAAATATCTTCTTAGAGAGAATATCTCCTTAGGGAGAGAGAGTTGGTGGTTGTTATAAAAATAAAAAGTAAATAACTATCTTTTATTTACTTAAACAACTCTTCTGTTAAAAAAATATTTAACTGTTAATAAATTTATCTCTAAAAATTAAATTTTATTCTATAACTATTTTCTAGGGTATCACAGTTTAATGTCTCTGATTGGATTATTTTCATTTCATCATTTGAAACCAATGACATTCAAAATAAAATAAAAATAGAAAGAGAGGGTGATTAAGCTTGGTATACAACCACCATACACACACTCCATGTTCTTGTACGCACCATGCTTTCATTTTGTTCTATGGTTTTGTTTAGTTTTTTTTTTATTTAAATCTTGACCCATTTTTTTGGTTTAACCCATTCATTCCAATGTTGGTAATCTTCTTAACAAGCTTTGGTAATGATATTAAAATATACATCAAAATATATTTTTTAATATTTTTATTTTAATATAAATAAAATTCTAATATGACCATGGTCATACGTACCATATTTTATTTTATTTTATATAAACTTTCTACATTATAATTTGTAAATAATTTGAGATATTTGTATGGCTGTACGCGTCATCTTATATTTAATTTTATTAATTAAAATATTTTACATGGTGCATAGAATAATTATTTTAATATCAAAATGACCGCATGTGTCATGCGATTAGACTTGGAAACACCACTGCTTTGTTTTGAAATGGGTTGTTGTTTGAATGATGCAAATGTTTCTAATTTGAAACCTTGAGACTGATTTGTTAACAAACACTATTATGCCTTAGGAAACACTTTTAGTGGAATGTGGAGATTCTAAGTTGGGGAGAGTTTATAAGTGCCAATTTTTAGTATATTTTGCTTGAGAAATTGGGTGACTTTTGGTTCTAACTGTGGTTTGAAGTAGCATAATACCCCTCATTTGAGACTTTTTAGATCTAAGATGCAAATTCTTCAAACATGTGATTAATGAAAACATTTAATCCCAAAATTGTGTATAAATTCCAGGTTTAAAGCATAGATGATAGAAAAAAGTGAGGGATGTAAAAAGGGAACTGCTTGCCTAAGCGAGCAGGGGCCGCCCATGCAAAAGTGGTCCCAGAGAAAGGGGGATAATTACTGAAGAATGGCCCAAGCGAACCAAGTCTAGCTTAAGCTAGATTTTGTTAACAAATTATTAACTCATTAACCTAATACGTGCCAGAGGTATAAATATAAGAGATCTTCCTTGAAAAGGGGCCGACGACTGTAGCAATAGTTTTTGCATAGGAAAGGACGTAGAACATTCTCCTCCTTGCGTTTAAGTTGTGCTTCAATGGGTACCATGAGTAGATAATTTTCATCCTCTCGGGATTGAATGTGGTCTTTCAAACTCATATGTATTTTGGATATATTTATATATGATACAATGTTTCTACTTGTTGTTGGTGTTTTCATTTCGTTCTCAGTGCTAGTTTCTATTCATTCAATAGAGTCTTGAACTTGATATTTGGATTTGATTGGGAAATACTTCCAAAAATCTAACTTAAATGAAAATGATGAATACTTTGTGATGTCAGGAATGGATCCCAATGCATTGATAGTGTTTTACAACTACTTACAAATACCCAAAAATAATTATTATTTCAAAAGTTTCTAACTAAATATTGCATAACATGTGTGGTCATTTTGATAATAAAATAATTATTCTATGCACCATGTAAAATATTTTAATTAATAAATTAAATATAAGATGACGTGTGCAGCTGTACAAATATCTCAAATTATTTACAAATTATAATGTAGAAAGTTTATATAAAAAATAAATAAAATATGGTGCGTGTGACCATGGTGATATTAGAATTTTATTTAAATTAAAAGAAAAATATTAAAATATATATTTTGATGTATATTTTAATATGATTACCAAAGCTTGTAAAAAAAATTACCAACATTGAAATGAATGGGTTAAAACAAATAAATTAGTCAAGATTTAAATAAAATAAAAAAATAAAAACTAAACAAAATCATAGAACAAAATGAAAGCATGGTGCGTACAAGAACATAGAGTGTGTGTATGGTGGTTGTATACCAATCTTAATCACCCTCTCTTTTTATTTTATTTTGAATGTTATTGGTTTCAGATGATGAAATGAAAATAATACAACCAGAGACATTAAACCATATAAAATGCTTACAAAACTCAATTCTACATTATCATACCTGCACTTGTGTATCTCCTTCCCTTTCTTTCTATTCTATTTTGGATTGTAAATAAATATGGATAGTGAACTGTTTGTTATTGGGGGTAAGGAAAGAGTAGAATGGATCTGTGAATGGCTTTTTCATGTATGTGTAAAGAAGAATGAATGAATTATGTGTATTTTTTTTCTTTCTGTGTGTGAGTGAATATGAATGGTGAATATATATAGTGTGGGAGTAGGGTACAAAATTTTAAATGGAAAATAAAATCAGAATCCTTAAATTGTAAAATAAAATTTTGAAACTTTAAATTGCAATAAGTCATAAAATCTCTAAATTTGAATTAAAATTAAAATCATCAAATTGCAATAAATCCAAAAATCTTGAAATTTAAAATAAAATTAGAACTCTCAAATTGTAATAAATTCAAAAATTTTCAAATTCAAAAAAAAAAAATCTATACCCTCAAATTGTAATAAACCTAAGAATCTTCAAATTAAAAAAAATTAAAACCCTCAAATTGGAAATAAAATAATCAGAGGTACGACATCTTTTTTGTTTTAGTTTTTTTTCTGTTTTCTTTCCTTTTTTTAGTTAATTAGTGGGCTAGGCCCAAACTACATTGAAACCTTAAAGTACTCATTTTGATTTTTCTAAGAGAAAACTATTTTTATTTTTCTAACTAGTTAAAAACTTTTTTCTTTTATACCTTTTTTTAAAATCAATTGAACACATGTTTTTTAATTTTCTTAGGAAACAATTTTATTTGTCCAGACAAAATTGGCATCACCAGGTGTAGATCAGGATGTGGATAGAGGCTTTAGCAAACTGACCATGTATTGACATAATGATTCAACATCCCCTTGTACAATATTATGTAGGGAGGTCAAGGTTGCCACCATGATGGTGTCGAATGAACCTATTGAATTTTTAAGCAGATAATAGTACCATTCAAAGGCTCCCTTGAGAGCAGTATGGAAAAGCCTACAGTACGTATTGACATTTGTTTTCAAGTCCGTTGATCCAACATAACAACATAGGGTCATTTCCACTTTATGGGAAATCGGGTTTTCATAACATCTAACACAAAGGGATGGAAAAATCACCTCCTAATTCAGCGAGGGTGTTGGAAATACCTTAAAAGATAATTGTTGATCATATGCCTGTGACTCCTCTAGTGGTAAGGGTCCATGAGCCTGGGCCCGAGGACGTGTTACATTGTTGGTTTACTCAGAAATGATTGTCAGATTGAAGTTGTTGGCTCTCCTCATGTTTAATTATCAGGGTTGTTTGAGACTCAACGACTTGTTCGGTGTGTTGGGTCTAATCCCTTTGTTCATGCTCGAATCAACGTGTGTTCCAATCCTAGTTTATTATAGCTAGTTATTTGTGGAGGGCTAGCAACTCAGGACTAATGCTGACTCAATTCAACCAGATGTTGATCTTGCAAGAGCTCCAAATCCTTATCAAATTTATTCTACATGTCAAATATAACATTTTGGAGATCTTCCTCATTTTTTTTGAAGGAGAGCCTCTAAATGTGTTTTGAGCATTCCAATGGTTAATGGGTCAATCTCAAGATGCCATGATGATGGTCCGATGGTTATACCTTTGATAAGTAGTATAAGACTTCTGGTTTGAAAATAATTTTACCTAAACACCACGGTGGACACCAAACACCTAATTTGATTTTATAATATTATGTTGATAAATCTCTACATATCTCGGATACAATTGATTTGATTTATTATTATTATTATTATTATTATTATTATTATTATTATTATTATTATTATTATTATTATAATGATTCATCTTTGTATATCTTGAATATGTATATGTACAATATTTATTCAAATTTTTGTGGATAAATGAAAAATATATTTGAATCAGACAGTTTAATAGTCAATCCAAAAGTATGTTTTTAGATTATTCTAGGAATCATAAGTTAAAACTTATATACTATGTAACATCATGCATGCCAGTTTAGTATAATTTTGTTAAAATTTATATTAGCTTATCGTGTAACATATATCATCACCCTAATTTAATATAATTTAAGCACACACATTTTTATAATCAAAATGCCTTTTATACTATTATTGGTTCCAAACAAAAACTTTCACTATAAAATTATGTAACCTAGTGGGATTGGAGTTTATCTATAGACCTAATGATTAATAGTGATTTTTTTACCACTAGTGAATGTTGCATATCAAATAACTATGTATTTATGAAACTTAACTTCCAAGTTACCTTCATAGATAAGTATCTCATTAAAATAGAGGTGTTTTCAAAGTTAATTAGTGTTTGTGAATCCATGAATGTTAGAGCTACTCATAAAAATAATTTAATTAGGGCTTGGAATACTTGGAGCCTCACCCATTATGTAACATATATACCAAGTGTTTCATATAGTATTTTAGCTTAAGGAAGATAATAAAGAATTATCAATCTCTAAAATAATCTTTCGAAATAAAATGACATGAGAACTAGGTTGTAAAGAAACTTAACATTAAGCATATTATATCATGGAACGAGCAAACATTCTTGTTATTGATGAAAATATCGAATTATTATTTAATTTTAAGGAAATAAGCCATCAAACCATAACTTGAAATTAATATTGTATTTTATGAGACGAGATTACAATATAAATTTTTATAACTCAACACCAACACAATCATTCCAAACTTTCTCACTCCTGTCCAACGTTATAATTTTTGAACTTTGTCTTAGTCAAAACATATTTTGTCATGTCATCGTGACACCTTTTTCCAACATCGTTCACAAGTTCGTCACAACAATCTTCAGTAACAGTTGTGTTACCAAAAAATACAGCAAAGTATACGTCTTTACCACAAATTGAGTCTAACTTTGATGCACAATTAGCTAAATAATTTTCGTACGATGGTCCAGGCGCATTTGACGGTCCCGAAGCAACATTAGAAAGCCCAATGTTAAACATTAACGACGAACTAATCACAAAGCATAACATTAGAGAAAAGTTGTTGTTTAATGTGGCCATTATTTGATTATCAAAGAAGATCTTGATGATAATAAGTTACGGCACTCGATGATGACACTCAAGTAGTTTGTTTCGAGTTATATTTATAGTTGAAAAATCTGCCTTAATTCTCATAGTGAAGAAATGAAAACATATGTTAATAATTAATCAACATCTAAAAACTGAACCTTCCATTAATTTACTGATTAATGTTTTCAGTCGTATTTAACCTATAAACACATTTAATTGTGGGAGAGAAACATACACGTTATCATACCTTAATATAGTTGGAGTAGCATTGTAATTCACACGAATTTCAAACTTTTCGAAATAAAGAATAAGGAAGTGTTAACACTACGCATTCTTTCTATTCTCTATAGTTTAATTGAAGTTTAGTTAAATCCAATTGAATGAAATCACATTCTCCATTTACTGATCCTATAGCCAAAATTAGTAGAATTTGCTTACAGTTAATGAAAATTAATTACGATGATGTCTATAATAGTTTTTTTTTCATTTTAATAATTTATTTTTGGACTTCCACATAAAATTAGTGTTGTCCAATTATTTTGGTTGTAATGCTAGTAAATTATATTTTTAACGGTTATAATAGTTTTTTCTCTACAAATTATACAAATGTACTTAGTAAGGTTAATTAGCTTGTTATTATCTTATTTTATAAATTTATGAATCAAATACAAATATATTTGGAAAGATATATCAAGTAATTTATTTTAAAATTTTTTAATTTATAAATTACAAGTTCTTTCAATTTTTAAATTGTAGCTCATAGGTTATTTAATTTTTTTCAATTATTATCCCTTTTATTTTAACATTAAAAAGTAAAATAATTATTAGCAATTAACTTATAAATAACTGTATGAAAACATCATTTTTAGTGGAGAAATTTCAAGAAGCTTTGTAGGAAGAAGAGTCGAACAAATGGTTTGATAGGAACTAATGTAGAAAATTGGGTGATGGGAACCTAAACACTTTTATGAGAGACAAGTGACATGGGGAACTATGTAGTGAAAATAAATAAAAAAGGTTTTACCCCATATATGAAAATAAAGAGGAAACAATTGTTGGTATGGGTGAAAGGTCGAATGAGAATTGGAAATTGAGATTTATGTGAAGAAGAGAGTTATTTAGGAAATTTTATCAAAGAGACATCTCAAACTACAAGGTAAAATGCTGTTGAAAAATGACGAGAATAACTAGATTTGGAAAGGAAAGAGTGTAGAAATACACATGTTAAATATGCTTACTCTATCCTACATAGACTTAAATCTAGATGTGAGAAAGTAAGCTTCTTCCCAGGAAGATTTGTGAAAGAAATTTAGTATACGTTTTTAGACTTGATGTAGGTTGATTTTATACTATATTAGGAAGAAATTTAGTTTATTTAGTAAATCATGGTTTATCAATACTAAACCATTATACTTCTTTTCATTGTAACTTTGTAAGCTTTCTTTATACTCTCTCGGAGAGTGTTCATTGCTTTCTTGAGAATTTTTAATCTTATGAAGAGGTTAAGTAGGTAGAACTTTGAGAGGTTTGAATACTTATAACCAAGAGTGTTGGTTAGTGAAAGCTCTTAAGCAATTGTTTAAGAGGGTTGGATGTATCCCAGAGTGTGGATGAACTAGGATAAATTCGCGTGTATCGATCTCTCATTACTCTTGTTGTTGCCTATGCTTTGTTTTCTCTATTCTTTTGTTAGACCATCTGTTTAAGGATCTATTCAGACAATTATGTAAGATGATCTAGAAGGTTTATTAGATAGTTAATCTTTACCTATGTAAAAAAGAGTCCAAGCTCTATTCAACCGCTCTTCTGAAGCTAGCTACACCTATAGTTTCTTACCTTCCTTACACCCCACACCACAAAATAGTATAAAATTTCCATTCTTCCCTTTTTATAGTTTCCTCTCACTAAATTTGTGTTACCAAAGTTGTACCTCTAATAAATCCTCTTAGAAAAGTTGACAAGACCCATTTTTATGGATTAAAGGCGTAGAATCCAAGATGGTAAGGAAGTTATTAGTGCCTATTTGGAAACAACTCTACAAAAATGAAGATGAAGGAAGAGAGTATGCTATAACTAAGAAAGATGTCTCTCTAAATCGAGCGGCTGCATGTCTCTGTGTGGTTGGCAGAACTTACGAGCTAGACAGAACATGCAATCGTAAAAAAATTATGCAATCCTTCAGAATCATTCAAAGGTTGGTCCCTTGATAGCAGTGTGGAAGAGCTTACAATATGTATCGACATGTTTTTCTGGGTTCAATGATCCATCATATCAGCATAGGGTCGTTTCCACTTTGTGGGAAATTAGGTTTTCCTAACATCGGAAATGAATGGATGAAACCCTCACGTCCTAAATCAGCGAGGGTGTTGGAACTACCTTAAAAGATAATTGTTAATCATATGCCTGTGACTCCTCTAGTGGTAAGGGTCCACGAGTTTGGGTCGAAGGACGAGTTACATTGTTGGTTTGCTTAGGGATTCAGGAATGATTGTAGATTGAAGTTGTTGTGTTCGTGTCTCTACTGCTAACCTCTAAGTCTGTACCTTGTAACGATTGTTCCTCATGTTCATGAGGGTTTATTATCGGTGTTGTTTGGTATGTTGGATCTAGTCCCTCTGTTCATGCTCAAATCAATGTGTGTTCCAGTCCTAGTTGATTATAGCTAGTTGTTTGTGGAGGGCTAGCAATTCAGGACTAATGCTGACTCAACTCAACCCGATGTTGATCTTGTAAGAGCTCCAAGTCCTTAAGAAATTTATTATGCAAGCCAAATATAACATTTTGGAGATTTTCCTCATTTTTTTTTGAAGGAGTGCCTCTAAATGTGTTTTGAGGGTTCCAATAGTTAATGGGTCAATCCCAAGATGCCATGATGATGGTCTGATAGTTATACTTTTGGTAAGTAGTATAAGACTTGTGGTTTGGAAATATTTTTTTCCCAAACACCACGGTGGACACCAAACACTCTTACAATTACACAAGTGCACCTGATTTGATTTTATATTATTATGTTGATAAATCTCCACATATCTTGAATACAGTTGATTTAATTTATTATTATTATTATTATTATTATTATTATTATTATTATTATTATTATTATTATTATTATCCATCTTTTTATATCTTGAATACAGATATGTATAATGTTTATTCAAATTTTTGTGAATAGCTGAAAAATATATTTAAATAAGAGAGTTTAATAGTCAATCCAAAAGTATATTTTACATGATTTTAAGAATCGTAAGTTAAAACTCATATTAGCTTATTGTGTAACATCATGCATTCTAGTTTAGTATAATTTGTTAAAATTTATATTAGCTTATCATGTAACATATATATCATCACCCTAATTTAATATAATTTAAGCACGCACATTGTTATAGTCAAAACACCTTTTATAGTATTATTGCTTTCAAACAAAAAACTTTCATTATGTGTAACCTAGTGGGATTGGAGTTTTTCTATAGACCTAATAATTAATATTGATTTTTTTTACGGCTAGTGAATGATGCATATCAAATAACTATGTATTTATGGAACTTAACTTCCAAGTTACCTTCATAGATATGTATCTCATTAAAATAGAAGTGTTTTCAAAGTTGATTAGTGTTTGTGAATCCATGAATGCTAAAGCTACTCATAAAAATAATTTAATTGGTGCTTGGAATACTTGGAGCCTCACCCGTTTTGTAACATATGTACCAACTGTTTCATATAGTATTTGAACTTAAGGAAGATAACAAACAATTATCAATCTTTAAAATAATCTTTGCAAATAAAATGACATGAGAACCAGGTTGTAAAGAAACTTAACATTAAGCATATTATATTATGGAACAACCAAACATTGTTATTATTGATGAAAATATCGAATTATTATTTAATTTTAAAGAAATAAGCCATCAAAGCATAACTTGAAATTCATATTGTATTTTTATGAGACGAGATTACACTATAAATTTTTATAATTGAACACCAACACAATCATTCCAAACTTTCTCACTCCTGTCCAAGATTTGAATGTTACTGCTTCTGATCTTTGTCTTAGTCAAAACATATTTTGTCATGTCATCGTGACACCTTTTTCCAACATCATTCACAAGTTTGTCACAACAATCTTCAGTAACAATTGTGTTACCAAAAAATACAGCAAAGTATATATCTTTACCACAAATTGAGTCTAACTTTGACGCACAACTAGCTAAATAATTTCCGTACGATGGCGCAGGTGCATTTGGTGGTGCTGAGGCAACATCAGAAAGCCCAATGTTAAACATTAACGACGAACTGAAGCAACATTAGAGAAAAGTTGTTGTTGAATGTTGCCATTATTTGATGATCAAAGAAGGTCTTAATGATAATAACTTACAACACTTTGATGATTGCACTGAAGTAGTTTGTATGAAGTTATATTTATAGTTGAAGAATCGGCCTTAGTTTTCATAGTGAAGAAATGAAAACATATGTTAATAATTAATTAACATCTCAAAACTGAACCTTCCATTAATTTACTTATTAACGTTTTCACTAATCTTTAACTTATAAACACATTTAATTGTGGGAGAGAAACATACACGGTATCATACCTTAATATAGTTGGAGTAACATTGTAATTCACACGAACTTCAAACTTTTCGAAATAAAGAATAAAGAAGTGTTAACACTACATGTTCTTTCTATTCTCTTTAGTTTAATTGAAGTTTAGTTAAATCTAATTGAATGAAATTACATTCTCCATTTACTGGTCCTACAACCCAAATTAGTAGGACTTGGTGACACTTAACAAAAATTAATTACAACGATTTTTATAGTGTGTTTTTTTATTTTAATAATTTATTTTTGGACTTCCACATAAAATTAATACTGGCCAATTATTTTGGTTGTAATAGTAGTAAATTATATTTTTAATGGTTATAATAGTTTTTTATCTACAAATCATACAAATGTATTTAGTAAGGTTAATTAACTTATTATAATCTTATTTTGCAAATTTATAAATCAAATACAAATATATTTGGTAAGATATATCAAATAATTTATTTAAAAAAATTTAATTTATAAATTACAAGTTCTTTCAACTAATTTTTAAATTGTAGCTCATAGTTTATTAAATTTTTTTCAATTATTATCCCTCCCTTTTCTTTTAACATTAAAAAGTAAAATAATTATCAATTTATTACATAGTAAATTAACTTATAAATAACTATATGAAAACATCATTTTTAGTGGAGGAATTTCAAGAAGCTTTGTAGGAAGGAGAGTCGAACAAATGGTTTAATAGGAACTAAAGTAGAAAAATTGGGTGAAAATCATGGTTTATCAATACTAAACAATTATAATTCTTTACATTGTAAATTTGTATCTTTGTGAGCTTTCTTTATGTTCTCTCTGAGAGTGTTCATTGCTTTCTTTAGAATTCTTAATCTTATGAAGAGGTTAAGTAGGTTGAACTTTTAGAGGTTTGAATACTTATTATAACCAAGTGTGTTGGTTAGTGAAAGCTCTTAAGCAATTGTTTAAGTGGGTTAGATGTATCCCGAAGTGTGGATGAACTAAGATAAATTCTCGTGTATCGATCTCTCATTACTCTTGTTGTTGCTTATACTTTGTTTTCTCTATTCCTCTTGTTAGACCATCTATTCAAAGATCTGTTTAGACAATTCTGCAAGATGATCTAGAAGGTTCATTAGTTTATGTTTACTCGCTGTAAAAAAGAGTCCAAGCTCTATTCAACCCCTCTTCTAAAGCTAGCTATATCATTCTTACCTTCCTTACACCCCACACCACAAAATATCATAAAATTTCCGTTCTTCCTTTTTATATTTTCCTCTCACTAAATTTATGTTGCCAATGTTGTACCTCTAACATATCCTCTTATAAAAATTGATACAACCCATTTCTATAGGTTAAAGGCGTAAAATCCAAGATGGAAAGGAAGTTATTAGTGCCTATTTGGAAATAACTCTGTAAAAATAAAGATGAAGGAAGAGAGTATCCTATAACTAAGAAAGATGTCTCTCTAAATCGAGCGGCTGCATGTCTGTGTGTGGATGGCAGAACTTATGAGCTAAACAAAACATACAATTCTCAAAAAATTATACACTCCTTCAGAATCATTCAAAGGTTGGTCCCTTGATAGCAGTATGGAAAAGCTTACAATACGTCTTGACATGTGTTTTCAGGTTCACTAATCCATCATATCAACGTAGGGTCATTTCCACTTTGTGGGAAATCGGGTTTTCATAACATCTAACATGAATGGATGAAACCTTCACCTCCTAAATCAGCGAGGGTGTTAGAACTACCTTCAAAGATAATTGTTGATCATATGCTTGTGACTCCTCTAGTGGTAAGGGTCCACACGTTCGGGCCCGAGGTCGTGTTACGTTGTTAGTTTGCTCAGGGACTCAGGAATTATTGTCAGATTGAATTTGTTGTGTTCGTGTCTCTACTGCTAACCTCTAAGTCTGAGTACCTTGTAACAATTTTGCCTCATGAGGTTTTATTATCAGGGTTGTTTGAGATTCAATGACATGTTTGGTGTGTTGGATCTAGTCCCTCTATTCATGCTCAAATCAATGTGTGTTCCAGTCCTAGTTGATTATATCTAGTTGTTTGTGGAGGGATGACAACTCGAGACTAATGTTGACTCAACTCAACGCGATGTTGATCTTGCAAGAGCTCTAAATCCTTAAGAAATTTATTATGTATGCCAGATATAACATTTTGGAGATTTTCCTCATTTTTTTTAAGGAGTGCCTCTAAATATGTTTTGAGGGTACCAATAGTTAATGGATCAATCTCAAGATGCCATGATGATGGTCTGCTAGTTATACTTTTGGTAAGTTGTATAAGACTTGTAGTCTGGAAATACTTTTTCCCAAGCACCACGGTATATACGAAACACTTACAATTTATACAAGTGCACTTGATTTGATTTTATATTATTATGTTGATAAATCTCTACATGTCTCGAATACAGTTGATTTAATTTATTATTATTATTATTATTCATCTTTGTATATCTTGAATATAGATGTGTATAATGTTTATTCAATTTTTTGTGGATAGATGAAAAATATATTTAAATGAGAGAGTTTAATAGTCAATCCAAAAGTATATTTTACATTATTTTAGGAATCGTAAGTTAAAACTCATATTAGCTTATTTTGTAACATCATACATACTAGTTTAGTATAATTTGCTAAAATTTATATTAGCTTATCATGTAACATATATCATCATCCTAATTTAATATAATTTAAACACACACATTGTTATAGTCAAAATGCCTTTTATACTATTATTGCTTTCAAACAAGAACTTTCATTATAAAAATATATAACTTAGTGGGATTGGAGTTTATCTATTGACCTCATGATTAATGGTGATTTTTTTTACGACTAGTGAATGTTGCATATCAAATAACTATGTATTTATGGAACTTAACTTCCAAGTTACCTTATAGATATGTATCTCATTAAAATAGAAGTGTTTTCAAAGTTAATTAGTGTTTGTGAATCCATGAATGTTAGAGCTACTCAAAAAAATAATTTAATTGGGGCTTGGAATACTTGGAGCCTCACCCATTGATGAGTCATTATTTTTCCTTGTTTACTTGTCTTTTTGTACCTATTTTAATTAGTGATTTGTGCTTAACTGCTTATTATTTTCTCAATTTCACTGTTTGAGCTTCATTTACGAGAAATTTGTAATTTTATTTAATTCAAATTTTCTGAGCTAATTTTATTATTATTTTCAAGGCAACTGTGGAATTGTATTGGGCTTGGAAATTAATTCTAGAATTGAAGAGGAGTTGTCACATTGTCATTCTTTTATTTTTAGTTTTTATTCATTGGACCAAAATTGAAAGATTTGGACCTATTAGGTTTAGTGTTCAGGACTGACCTAGGTCTAGCCGCCTATTAAATGAGGTGAAGCCAAAGGAGTTATAGACTCTCTGCTTTTGGGATTCAGTTAGTTCTCTCTCTGGAAAAAATGGTTCTGTATTTATTTTCTCTGCAATTTAATTTCGTTTTTATTTTTATTTAATTTAATTTCGTTCCTGTTTCAATTTAGTTTCGTTCCTGTTTTAATTTCGTTTTGCATTTAATCTTTGTTTTTGTTTAATCTTTGTTTGCTTTATTCGAATTTAATAGAAGTAATTTATAAGATTATCCTTTTGATTAAGATTGCAATGAAGCTTTGAGGTTGTTGTTGTGTTATTTTTGTTCTCTTCGTCTCTTAACTCTTCATCATTTCATTTTTGTGCTTAATGATTTTACTGTTTCATGTTTAATGTTTCAGTTAATATGAATTTCGTGTTTCTGTTCATGCTTAATGGAGTGAGTCACGGGTTGTTGGGATGGGATGAATGATGTATTGTTGGGATGGGATGAATGATGTATGTGAATGCTTAATTTGCATAAGGAAAACTTGTATTAATTATCGCTTAGTTAATTAATTCGTGTAGGAATTAAGGTTCAATAAAAGTAAAAGTTGTGTTAGTTATCGCTGAGTTAATTAATTCAGGTTGGAATTAGGGTTTAATAACTTGAGCATGAATTTATGCATCCTTTGATAAGCGAATTGCAATCTAGTCAAAAGGGTAATTTAAATTTCGGTTAAGAAAATCTAATTCGGTTATTGTTTAATTTTTATTTTATTAAATCTAGTTATTTCACAACAAACCACCCTTTTTCTATGTGTTTAATTTTTTGACAGAAAACTAGATCCTTGGCAGACGACCTAGGAGTCACTTCCTAGTATTGCATTTAATTGTATTTATTTGACTAGATACTGCTTCGATCACCCGTTATATAACATATATACCAAGTGTTTCATATAGTATTTGAGATTAAGGAAGATAATAAAGAATTATAAATCTATAAAATAATCTTTCGAAATAAAATGACATGAGAACTAGGTTGTAAAGAAACTTAACATGGAAAAAGCAAACATTGTTGTTATTGATGAAAATATCGAATTATTATTTAATTTTAACGAAATAAGCCATCAAAGCATAACTTGAAATTAATATTATATTTTTATGAGACGATATTACACTATAAATTTATATGATTCAACACCAACACAATCATTCCAAACTTTCTCACTCTTGTCCAAGATTTGAACATTATTGCTTACGAACTTTGTCTTAGTCAAAACATATTTTGTCATGTCATCGTGACACCTTTTTCCAACATCGTTCACAAGTTCGTCACAACAATCTTCAGTAACAGTTGTGTTACCAAAAAATACAACAAAGTATATGTCTTTACCACAAATTGAGTCTAACTTTGATGCACAATTAGCTAAATAATTTTCATACGATGGTCCAGGTGCATTTGATGGTGCCAAGGCAACATTAGAAAGCCCAATGTTAAACATTAATGACGAACTGATCACAAAGCATAACAACATTAGAGAAAAGTTGTTGTTGAATGTGACCATTATTTGATGATCAAAAAAGGTCTTAATGATAATAACTTACAACACTTTGATTATGGCACTAAAGTAGTTTGTATGAAGTTATATTTATAGTTGAAGAATCGACCTTAGTTCTCATATTGAAGAAATGAAAACATATGTTAATAATTAATTAACATCTAAAAAGTGAACCTTCCATTAATTTACTTATTAACGTTTTCACTCATCTTTAACCTGTAAACGCATTTAATTATGGGAGAGAAACATATATATTATCATACCTTAATATAGTTGGAGTAGCATTGTAATTCACACAAACTTCAAACTTTTCAAAATAAAGAATAAAGAAGAGAAGTTTTAACATTACACATTCTTTCTATTCTCTCTAGTTTAATTGAAGTTTAGTTAAATCTAATTGAATAAAATCGCATTCTCTATTTACTTATCCTACAACCAACATTAGTAGGACTTGCTTACACTTAACGAAAATTAATTACTATAATACTTATAGTAGTTTTTTTATTTTAATAATTTATTTTTGGAGATAAAATTCCAATTATTTTGGTTGTAGTGCTATTAAATTATATTTTCAACGGTTATAAGAGTTTTTTGTCTACAAATCATAAAAATGTACTTAGTCAAGTCAATTAGCTTGTTATAATCTTATTTTGCAAATTTATAAATCAAATACAAATATATTTAGTAAGATATATCAAATAATTTATTTTAGAAATTTTTAATTTATAAATTACAAGTTCTTTCAACTAATTTTTAAATTGTAGCTTATAGGTTATTTAATTTTTTTCAATTATTATCCCTTGTATTTTAACATTAAAAAGTAAAATAATTAGCAATTTAATACATAGTAAATTAACTTATAAATAAATGTACGAAAATATCATTTATGGAGAAATTTCAAGAAGCTTTGTAGGAAGGATTGTCGAACAAATAGTTTCATAGGAACTAATGTAGAAGATTGGGTGATGGGCGCCTAAACAATTTTATGAGAGACAAGTGGCATGGGGAACTATGTAGTGAAAATAAATAAAAAAGGTTTTACCTCATATCTGAAAATAAAGAGGAAACGGTGGTTGGTATGATCGGAATTGGAAATTGAGATTTATGTGAAGAAGAGAGTTATTTAGGAATTTTTATCAGGAAGAGATATCTCAAACGGTAAAATGCTGTTGAGAAATGACAATAATAAGTGGATTTGGAAAGGAAAGAGTTAGATATATGCTTACTCTATTTTACATAAATATAAATCTGGATGTGAGAAGTAAAAATCTATATAAGAAACGTGGAAGGTCAAAGTTCTAAAGAAAGTAAGCATTTTTACGACAAGATTTGGGAATGAAATTTAGTATGTGTTTTTTGGATTTTATCTAAATTGATTCTATATTGTATTAGGAAGAAACTTAGTTTATTTTAAAAATCAATCATGACTTATGGTTTATCCATACTAAATCATTGTAATTTTTTATATTATAAATTTATACTTTTGTGAGTTATTTTTATGTTTTCTATGAAAGTGTTCAATGTTTTTTTTTTAATTTTTTAATTTTTTAATTCTAGGAAGAAGTTAAAAATGTAGAACTTTAAGAAATTTAAATACTTGTTGTAATCAAGTGTATTGATTAATGGAAGTTTTTAAGCAATTATTTATGGGGGTTGAAGTATCCCGAAATGTGAGTGAACTAGGATAAATTCTTATGTATCAATCTCTCATTACTTTTGTTGTTGCTCAAGTTTTATTTTCTCTATTCTTCCGGTTAGATCATCTATTAGAAGATCTATTTAGACGATTATGCTAGATGTTCTAGATGGTCTAGGAGATAGTTTATATTTATTCGATATGAAAAAGAGTTCAAACTCCATTCAACTTGTCTTCCGAAATTAGCTACACTTATAGTTTCTTACTTTCCTAACATTGTCAACACCTGATTTCGTCCGGATAAATAAATAAGTTAAATTTAGAAAAAAAATATGTTTAAAAAATATAAATGTGAATAAAGAATTTCTTCTATAATAATAAAATAATTAATATATATATATATATATATATATATATATAATTAATGATTTGGTTATATGAGCCTATGCTATGAATTTTATGTTCAAGACTGTTCAAGATTGATCGAGTGATAAAGTAAGAGTAAAAGAAGAAATAATGAGATATTCCAAAATACCTCTCTTAAAATAATTAAGAAAGAAAAATAATAACAAAAAGTATAGACGTTTAAAAACTGCTCCCACTCCCCTATTACTTCTCACACATTCTCCACTTCATAATAATAATAAATAAATAAAAAGAAAAAAAGAAAATAATAAATAATAAATAATAAAAATATAAATAAATAAATAAAATATAGAAGAAAGATTCAACTAACTTCTCACCCAATCTTAACTTTCCATGAAAGACAATAATAATAAAAAAAAATCAATCAATCTTAAAACTACTCTGAACTATTTCACTTCCCACGTATAAAAAAATAATAAAAAAAAAGGAGTTCCCTTGAATAATACTCTTAAAAAAAACCATATAAAAAGTATACTTAAAAATAAAGCATTTAGATATAAGATGATGAAGAAAGACAAAAAAAAAAATACACTTAAAATATTAAGAATGATTTAGGTTAGAATTGACAAACAAGAAACATTTAGAAATTAGATATCATTCTTAAAAAACCATTACATATATGATTTGTAAAGTTTAAAATTTTATTTGAATACTAAAGATTAAAATTTATAAATCTTGTATAATTATCTTATTATAATATTTTTTTTATTTTTTCATCATTTCATAAATAAATAAAAAAATAGAAAAATAAAAACGTTTAACATATTTATATAATAATAAAAAAGTTATCATCTTACATGTTAAGATAAAATAGTAATTTACCTGTTATCAACTATCATGTCTCACAAAGGGCAACCCCTAAACCTTAGCTCCAAACCTTACCACCACTTCACTACACTCCAAACCTTACCACCACTCCACTACACCCCATGAAATCTACCATGAAACTTCACTGTACCCACAATGCGTCAACCATGCACCTCCGCCGCTCGCAAGCCGCCGCTCGAAGCTCTTCTTCGTTCCCAGACACCACTGCGAGTTTCAATCCCGTCACTGCCAAGTCACCATTAGCACAACCATTGTCGCTCACCACGTCGAGTCACCGCTGCCCCCGCATCTTGGCTCGAGCATCGCTGTGAACTAACTTTGCGTCCTTCCCAATTCCCTTTTGCCATCGCCATAGTTATCTAGAACGGAATCACCCAACACAACCTCAATCATTGTCTCTCCCTCTCTCGCCACCGTCATCTCTCTCTTTTGCAACCTCGCCGCTGTGACCAAGGTTGCCATAACCACCATCCCCACCGTCGGTGCACCACCAATCCTATAGTGAATCAACGCCGCCTTGTTTTGTTGCCTCTTTGCCAAATTCCATTTTATTCCAACCCTAATTGCTTAAAGTGAAGGAACTGTGAATTACTCTGAGGCAGAGAAATTTGAAAATGAGAAGCTACGGATTGGGTTTCATGGTGGCTCATTGCACCTCCGTTTTTACGTTTTGACACCCTAGGCATTAGGTTTTTTTTTTTCAAAAAAAAAAATGAGTTCCACCGTGGCCCATCACATTTGCTTTTTAGCATACCTTTATATTATATTTGCACCACAATATCCCTACCTTTGCAACAATAACATATTTTTAGTACTAATATTTTTATCTACATTATTTTATGAAATTTAGACATTATGATTTTAGTTTATTGTTGTATGCAATTCTATTTTAAATAATTTTACTTATATTTCTAAATGAGGTTGTTTTTTTCAAATAATAATAAATAAAATTTGGACTAAAAATAATAGAAAAAAATTTTAAATAAATTCTTAAATGACCGTCCGCATCATGGGATTTGATTCGAAAGATTTTCATTTTTTTAGATTTTTAAATAAATTAAATGATCGTCTGCGTCACGAAATTTAATTAGAATGATTTTAATTTCTTTTGGATTATCAAAAGTCGCGGCTAACGATATCCAAAATGAATTTTTATAAAAGTAATAAAAAATATTAAACACTTCAACAATCAAATTTTCTAATAGAACTACGTAACCTTACGTAGGGAGCAAGGTTAAACCTTGTCAGACCCCAAAATAAAATAATTTTTTTTTTGTTTTATTTGAAATTTTTGTTTCTTTCCTTGAAAAAATAAACATTTTTAAATTCACACTCGTTTTGCTCATTTAATAAAGGTACCGCCTTAGGACGGGTGTTGTGGGGGTCCTAACACCTTCCTTATAACCGATAACCAGGCCCGAAATCCAGTTTTCGCAGACCATAACATTACTTTTGATTTTTCCATAGTTTTCTTTAATAAACTATGGTGGTGACTCTTCTTTTTGAAAACTCATAATTATTTTTCTTTGTCGTCTCCATCGTGACCCTGGTTGCGACACACCCCACATTGCACAACATACTATAAAAATTTCCATTCTTCCTTTCTATATAGCTTCCTCTAACTAAATTTATGTTGCCAAAGTTGTACCTCTAACAAATCCTCTTAAAAAAATTAGCATAACCCATTTCTCATGTATTAGAAGGCGTAGAATCCAGGATGACAGGGAAGCTATTAATGCCTATTTGGAAACAACTCTACAACTTTTTGAAGAAGGAAGACAGTATGCTATAATTAAGAAAGATGTCTCTCCAAATAGAGCAATTGTGTGTGGGTGGCAAAACTTACGAGCTAGGTAGAACATGTAATCCAAAAAATTTTGATGACTAACATGAAGGCCATGGCCTAAATTTGGAGAAGCTTTCATTTTCTCAATGTGACTCTTAATACCCATGTCTCAGATTTGAATATGGATAAAGCTTAGCTCATCTTCTACATAAGGAAAAAGGTTGTAATAGATGTGGCTAACATCATTTCTAAAGAGATTCACAGACTTATCTTATCTAAGCCTACACTAAGGGGGACAACAAAGCCTCTGGATTTTCCAAGATCAACCAATGGCACATGCTAACGAGAGTGGAAACTCCCAGCCATCCAATGAAGAAACTCAAACCTTCTCTCAACAAATCTTATATTGAAACACATTGCGTTAATCCATTAGATGATGTTCTGTGCCCATCACCTCACCAAGCTGAACCAAGTACAACACACCAGCTAAAACAAACTAAACATGCTCTAACTTAATCTGAACTAGCTCCTAGACAACATATTTTCAATATTCAACAACTAATTGTTAACCATAGAGAAAATTCTACCATTTATGAAGCATTCTTTATGTACACCCTACACCAATATCACACCCTTTAAGATCCATTTTTTTGCATGTCACCTTCGTAGTTCGAAATTCTCCTTGGAGGGATGGATGTTGTAGCTAAGCAGCAAAATAATGAAAGAGTCACTAAGCAAAAGGCAACTAGTTTCGATGGAAGAGTTCCTTGATAAGTTATTTAGGTCATTGGGGTCATTTTGAAGAAAAGGAGGATGAAGAGGATGATTGACCATGATAGAGTTCATTTTAATTTTCTTTACATACTTTTTAGTTTCAATTTTTCTTTTAGTAATTTTTTTCATAATTATATTTTTAGTTGATTTTTGAGAATTGGCTAGGGGAAGTACTTTAAATTGAAACAATTATCAAAGACCTAAAATTTTTTTTGGGAAAGGAAAATGATTAAGGAGTAGCAACCTCAATTTGAAGATTGCAGAACGTAGATTATTGATTCACACAAATTAAAATAAGCAAGAGTAGAGAACACACTTAGTGAGTATAAATAAAATGAAAACAATGTGAGGTATATGAGTGACTTAGCCTTACATTTCAATAGGTTGTGCGTCAAATTTTTGAGTGTTATCACGTATAAAAGGCACAAAATTGACCAAGGCCATTTTTTCTGTGAAACTTCTAATCCTAGAGCCTAAAGGACAACCTTATTTAAGTAGATTTTATTGTTGAACCTTAGTTGGAATTGCATAAACACTTACCCAGACCCTAGTCAAAATTTGATATGTGTTGTAGGAGGTGTTTAAGATCTAGATCAACTTGTTAGGAGATGAAGAACACAACCCAACAATGAAAGAAACCAAGTTAGTGTAACAATAGAGTTAGAAGACAATACAAGCATTCGACAAAGTGAAAAGTAAATGCAAGAACAATAAAACAAAGTAAAAAGAAACTAAAGGTAGGTTAAGGAACACACCACCTATGGGGAAAAACCTCCAAGAATAAGTTCTTGAAGAGTCACCATTTGAGAAAGCTTCTCAAGATAAGAACTCAAAACAAAGACAAAGGAGAGAACTCAATTTTTAAAGAAACCTTTTAAAGGCTATTTCATTCACTCAACTCTACGGTTTTTACAATGGTGTAAACCCCCTTTTATAAATGCATGGGATGTCCAAAGAGTCACAAAATTAGCAAAATATTAACATGAATTAACTAAGATTAAGCTAAACTAATCCTCACAAAATTAGAGAGTTAACCTTGGTACATGAAGGTGCACTGGTAGTTATCTAAATGTATGGATGTAATGATGGCTTTTGATGACTTGGAAATCTTTGTGCTTGTTGTTGATTGGTGCAAAACTTTAGGGAGTTCCAAAGATCAAGAAACTTCCCTCAAGTTGCCTCTCTTGAACTCTTCCTTTCTCGTAAGTTCCTTCCAATTTTAAGAGCTATACTTGCTTGATTCTTTTGTTTTCTTCTTCCAAAGCTCTAATTCTTCCTCTTGTTTTTATTTAGTAAAACTTCTTCTTCTTTTATTTTTTTAGACATTCACCTTGTTGTAATTCCTTTATGCTCCTCTTTCTCTTGTTTTTCAAGTAGTTCATCCTTGCATGTATCAAAATCTGAACCACCTTTGCTGACCAAAAAGGGAGAAAATAGTATGTTTATATGCAACATCCAAAGATGAAAGCGGATGGAACATTTGAAAAGAATTATGCAGAAAAAGTAATGTCAACAAAGCTATTTTAAAGGAAGAAAGTTATGTATAAAAAATTTGAGTGAAAAAGTTGGCAAACTTAGGCCAAAATCAAAGGCTGAATAGTTCAAGGAATAAACATTGGAAAGAGAAAAAGAAATCTAGAAATGCACACTAATTTTGTCCTTGGTTGGATGAAATTTTAAATTCTAGAAAAACTAATTTTTTCTTGATAGACCAACCCCATTACAAGCCAAAGAAAGACCTTAGTGATTTATGCCAATTGTTTGTACATAGCTAATTGAAAACAAGATACACAACCAAATTGAGATTTAGCTTAGTCACTTGAATGAAAACACCTAGCTAGGGAGGGATTTTACATTGCTGATAATCTTGTGCTCAATTTTGATATTGTGTGATGAAAAGAACCGGTGATTTGTTGTTGAAAAGAGACAAAGTTATTGATCTTTGATTGATCATTAAATCGAGTTATAATAAGTTCTTGATCCAATCAATTCATGTTTTGAATCCTACAAAAATTTGTTTTTGTGATTTCCTAAGGGCAAAACAAAGATCTAAGTTGGAGGGAGTTTGATAAGTGTCTAAAATACTTATTTTCCATCTTGATTATGACACTTAAATGAATGCAAATGGAATATTTTTAGTCAAATTGAACTCAATTCCAATTAGAATCTTAAATTGATCAGTAATACAAAAATGGTTTAAACATTGCCCAAATGTTGCAGGATTTGAAAAATAGCTAAGCAAACCAGTACCAAACGCAGAGCTATCTGTTGAGAACAAAACACGAGACACTCGTAGAGTCAGTGCTTAAGAGGACCCAAGAAGCTATCAACGTGCTGAGCGGAACTATGTTACCGCTGAGCGACCTTTGTGATGAGGACATTGATGAGGACATCCAGGCCCAAGCCCAAATTCCAATTGAAGAACCTTTGCAAGGATTGGGGGGTCCTATGACTAGAGCAAGGGCTAAGAAGCTAGAGGAGTCATTACAACAAG
>Ga0209700_104909_pt1 | contig 23373 bp, 14 predicted proteins | sample SiratroredBW_FD_187528 | JGI IMG/M metagenome (GOLD analysis project Ga0209700, IMG submission 187528) | Root nodule microbial communities of legume samples collected from California, USA - Siratro red BW (SPAdes) (version 2) | ecosystem: Host-associated > Plants > Roots > Nodule | place: USA... | reverse complement strand
TTTGTTTGTTTTTTTTTTTTTATGTCATCTTTGTTTAATCAATAGATTTGTTTGTTTTTTAATGTGAATTTAGTTAATAGATTCATTTGTTTACTTTTTTTTATGTCATCTAAGTTTAATCAATAGATTTGTTTGATTTTAATGTGAATTTGGTTAATAGATTAATTTGTTTGATTATTAATGTCAATTTTGGTAATAGATTGATTTCCTAATAATGAGTTGTTTAAATTGAGAGAATATATTTAATGTATAATAATTATTGATTATCAAACATACATGTTCCTCAATGTACATACAAGATATTTTTTATGATAATAAAAAATAAAATATAATTAAAACAGTAATTATTATTATAATAAAAATAATTATAAGTATAATAAAAAATCATATTAAAATTATAAAATATGGTAATATAAATAATAATTATAAAATTATTTTTTTTATTGATTTTATAATTTATAACTATATAATAAGAATAATTGTAAATGTTATCAAAATAAAAAATAAAATTATAATAAAAGTATGTATAGAATAGTTTAAAATATTCTAATTTTTATTTAAAAATTTGTGATTATAATCATATAATAAAACACTTACAGCTATTTTTTTAGACGATAAAAGAAATTGTAATGAATATAAAGATAAAAACACAAAGTAAAAGTTATTTTCAAAAAACTAAAACCCTTCTTGAAAATAGGAAAACTTTCTAAACTTTGTTAAAAGAATAAAAAAAATTCAAATTTTATAAATTCTAACCAACTTTTGAATCATAAAGTCATTATCATTAATTGTCAAAACACTTTGGTAATTAAAACTAAAAATTACATCAATTTAGTGCTTAAACCCCTACATAATATAAATAGTTTAGTGTAGAATTTATGTTTATAAACCATCAATACATTTTATGTAAAAACTAGTTAAGCTAACTAATTTTTTATCCATAGAAAGTTTGCTTTAAAAGAAAATATTTTCAAGACCTATGACCTCTCTAGCTTCCAATCACATTATAATTGCATAGTACATGTGTACTTTACACAATTATAGTCTTCCAACAAATTATTACTAACACATACATAGTCATTTGCTATACCAAACAAATTATTACTAACACATACATAGTCATTTGTTATACCAAACAAATTATTACTAACACATACATAGTCATTTGCTATACCAAACAAATTATTACTAACACATACATAGTTATTTGCTATACCAAGCATCATTAGTTTCATTGTCTGGTTCTGGACACAAAAACTATGTATATATTTCTTATTGAATAAGAAAAATATTATACACATTTTAAGACAGATATTAGTTACAGTAACCATATAGGACACATAACACACTTCTAATAAATACTCCCGAGCGGAATTGTATCTTATTGATATTTTTTATTAACATCCTCCAAGCGAAGATAAAGATCGACAATTACTTTAATAATTCAAAACAATTTATACAAACAAGAATATATATATATATATATATATATATATATATATATATATATATATATATATATATATATATATATAAAATTATCTCTTCTCATACTATCCTTTAAAATGTGATAAGTAAATCTAACAATATTTTCCTTCCATACCATGTATATTGTCCTCTTAAGTGAAGACTATAATTTAACAATTGATTCAACATAATTGACATATAGTACTTCCCTTTGCCACCTCAAATTCCACATCGAAGAATCTTCATTCCATTTGTCCATCTCCTCTACTTTAGCATCTTTTGATAGAGAATTTCTAAACAACCTAGGAAACATCTTGGTAATGGTATTTCACTAGTCAATTTTTTTTGTTCAAAATCTAATCATTGCTCCAGCACCAACCTTCCACTTTACATTAATATCAATCTAATTATCTTGACTACTTGCATGACATACATTCCTTAAATCACTTCACTATCAAGAATCATATATAGACTCTCTTTCTCTCTCTCTCTCTCTCTCTCTTCACTTAATTTTCTCCAAGACCCATATTTAGAATTCCTATAACTATAAAAAAGTGGGAAAAGGTAAGGAAGAGTAAATTATGTTTTGAAATTTTTTAAATGTTTTCATAGATATCATCTGACAATGTAAACTCATACAATAGTTTTATATGGTATACAATTTGTCAAATATTTTTAAGATTAGGTTGTGTTTGATTGCATGCTTCATATGCTACTTCAAATTGTAATAGATTTAGTTAAACCAAACATTGTTTTCAAACTTAGTTTTAACAATGATTATTCGTCTTGGATTAACATAGACTAGAACATGCAAAGTATAAGTAGAGAGAGTAATACATAAGATATTTTTATACTAGTTGTCTGGCATAATAGACTACATCCAATTCTCAATCAACAAATTAAGTTTTATTAAATAAACTAATAATGTGAAGTACAATGCAAGTATTATTTCAAATTGTAATCACTCTTACCTAATCCATTGAGTATTCTTTGAGAACATAGTCACTCCTAGCTAACTCTTTGAATATTATTTGGGAACCTAAACACTCCCAGCTAACCTCTTTAGTATTCTTTGAACCCGACCACTATTGACTAACAAAGTATTCTTTTAACCCAACAACTAACTAAATAAAGGATTCTTTGAACCCAACCACTCTTGGCTAAATTGAGTATTCTTTCAACCAAACCATTTAGGTTAGACTGAATATTATTTGCCAAACAAACACTCCTTAATAAGATAGATGAAATATCTAAATAGCGATCAACATATCACAAAGTTGCTTGCTAGAAAGGTAAAATCATATTTCAACGTGTACAAGATTTATGCAGTCTCTTATAGTTTTGATAAGTGAAAATGCTTAGTGTTCTTTATTAAGTTTTTTTGTACATAGAAGATTTTGATAGAGTTTCAACATTGTGCAACTTCATCTCTCTCATTCTTCTTCTTGTGTTTAAATAGGCCTTGAAGTATATAGTCATTGTAAATATATTTATTGAGCAGTTTCAACTCATTGGGATGTTCTTCTTGTTCTAATGAGCTTGATTGTGAAGTATACATTAATTGCACTTTAATGTCTTTACTTATTTGTGTAAAGTACAAGTCCATATAAAACAAATAGTCTTTTCAAAGTTCATAATTGCTAGCTCTAGGGAGTTGTTGAAGAATGCAATTTTACCTCTTTATCCAAGAGGTCATTGATGTCACTTGAACTTTAGATCAATCTTCTTGAAAAAAGGAAAGTAACCAATATTCTTTGTAACATAATAAATAAAACAAACATATATGTATGTTCGTGAAGTGGGAAGTTAGGTTAAATCTATATGTTTATTGTATGAGCATTTCAATTCTTATTAGACATGAAACAAGATTACACAGTATCGTATCATTTGTTAAAAAAAATATTGCATTTTACACAATTTGTTATTGAACTAAAAATATCATCTTACAAACAAAACATAATTATATTTTAAACTTAGTTACTTTTAGTACTTAATCGAAATGACGAGTGTTAAACTTTTTTCTAAAAATAACTTCTTTTTATACAAATTCTATTTTTAATAGTTAATGTTTTTTACTTTTTACCTGTGATATTTTACTCCTTTCATAACTCCACCATTATAGAAAGATTTTTTGAATTTCTATTATCTTTTTCCTTACATATGTGGATAATTGGAAGAAAGATAAGAAAAATAAAAATAACACATTTAGAACTGATTTAATCAAGGTTACTTTCTCTAAACTAGAGATAACCAGAGGTATTATTGTATTACATCTCACATTTCATGCTTTCTCCATTTTTTCTCAATTGAAAAACTTAGATAAGTATAAGGAATATTCGTCATCCTTAATTAATTTAGAAAACCAAATTATAATAATGTAAATAAACACAATCTTTTAACTTAGAACTAATACTATAAAATTAAGGTAGATATAAGTTACATTCTAATATATTTCTAAACTCTTTTTAGAGAAATATACCCTTTATTCCCTCTCATCATTTTTTATTAATTTTCCAGCTTTTCCTCAATTTCTTTTGCATATATCTTTTTCAAGAGACAATTATATTCACATCTCTTTCATTATAATTTCCAACCATGACTTTATAATTTTGCTAGAAACAATATTTTCTTTTATCTTTTACTATAAATTTTATTAAGTAACTCACCATAAGTAAATAAAAAAAATTAAAAACTGGTCTGAAGTTTGTTTCACTCACTGCACAAGTTAGAAAGAGAAATAATGGCGGTCATGGCGGTTCACCAATTCGCGCAATGCATCACTTGCCACGCTTGGAGGGCTGATCAATCAAGTAATTATCCTCTCTCTCTCTCTATATATATATATATATCCATTTTTTTTAGGGTTTGGATTCCAACAAAATTCACTGTTTCGAGAGAAAACAGAGTACGCCATTCGCTCTTTTACCAATTTAGGAAATCCGATTCGGTTCTGTTCGGCGATGGAATGTTGAGTTTTTTTTTTTTTTTTTTTTTTATTTTGTAGATGAGATTTTGATTGGATCCGAGTTTTTTGTTTTCATCTGAGCTTTTCATTTGAAATCGAGCGGAGGCTGTGGGCAGTGGAAACGGGAAACCTTCTGCACAAACATTGTTCGATTACGAAGCTGATAATCGCTACGTGTCTAGTGTTGATGTTTTCTTTTACTTGGATTAGGAAGCTTTTGGTTCCTGAAACTTGGAAAATTAGGGAAGTTGTGTAACTTGTTTGATTGTTTTGATGATCAGTTTGAGTAATTTCGTTTCTGATTTTAATCTGGTTTAAATCTAATAAATCTGATTTATTAGAGTTTTGGACAAGCTAGTCTGCTTTTGTGATGGTGGGAGAATGTTACTGTTTAAGAAGGAAAATAGACTTGGTTATATTATGTAAGCCTCAGTCATGGATGTATATAAAACTTGAGCTAGAGGTTTCTTGACCTCATTTGACAAGTATTCTAAGTGAATAAGTAATATAAAAAAAATAAGTACAAGTGTCAATCCACATTAGTTTAAGAAAAAGCGTTTAGAGATTAAATACAAAACATATTGCAGTGAAGGTATTGAGTTGTAAAAACGAACAGAAAACAAAGTATAAATGCAGTAATGGAGAACTATCTTGGAATTGAACTCATTAACTCAATTCTTTGTATTCTTTATTATAAAACTTTAATAACATATGGTTATTCTTTGACTCTGCACAAATAAATTCATTCAACCCAATTCCTCATATATTGAAATTTATAGATAATCTTGCATAACATGGTATTAAGTTTAGTTGCTTAATATAGCCATTATAATGTAGCCATTCCTGGTGTTGCATGGTAACGTGTATTCTCAATGCTTTCCAAATCCCAAAATTACTTCCCAGTTAATCTTAAGATTTTCAATTCAAGAAACTATTGCGCATATAATTCAAGTATTAGGCACACAAAGAGAATACAAGTCTGAATAAATCATATATTATCAACATAAACAACAAGAATACCAATAGTGTGAGAAAATTATATTCAATCCCAAAATAAATGAACTTAGCTACTCATGTAGCCATGCGCACAAGGAAATTGCTTCTGTAGGTCACTGTTGATCACTATAGCCGCCAGCTCCCTTCTCAAGGAAGATTATTTCCTCTTTTATACCTCATACCAAGATTAGGGTATTGTGACAACAAGTCTTTAGTGAATTCTAGCTCAGTCCAGAATTGATGCTTAAGCATTCTGTCACTAATAGTCTCCTTTTTTCTTTTGTGTATTTTCTTCGAGACTTTTGTATCTCTCTCCTTTCCAACTTCCTCTTCTTCTCTGATTCTTCTCAAATCTTCTTGAAATTCTTTCTTTATCAATTTGGGAGTGACAATGCATGTTTCCATTAATTGCAAGACAATATGTGAACCTTAAATGCTTATTATTTATAGTAAAGACATCAAACCACTAGAAAATGTAGTTGAGAACACTGAAATTTAGCCTTTATCAAGGTACTAAGTTGAAAGGTACTAGAAGTTGTATGTGCAATGAGAATTTTTTGGACAAGGGGAGGGGAGAAGTTAGGAGGTTGAGTAATAAGTTTTGTTCACTCTGTTTGGGTCGAAATTGGTGAGACCTAAAGTGTACGTAAACGGAGAGCTCTGGAGCCCTTTAACATCATGTGTGTTGCATTGTAATCTGCAGCTAAAATTGCTGCTATTCTTACTGCTATTTTGCACATTGAGGATAAAGCCTCATTTTGGTCCATTTTTGGACGTTCCCAACCCTATTATTTTAACATTTTTATTCTTAGAAGGAGTTTTAGGTTAACTTAATATCACAAAACTGGTTTGAAAAAGAGGATTGCATCCCACTTATTTCTCTATTTTAGCCATACCATTAGTCCATTTGGGATCTCCACCATACTTCTTTCACCATGAGAATTGAACATTTTGAGTGAGATGAGATTATATATTAACGGGTGGTCCAACAAGTGCCTAATAGTGGGTAACTTGTTAAACCTAGCAACAGTTGCTAGAATAAGCTTTGAGACCATCTTAGAAAGAGTTTAAGTTAACCTCACAAAATTGACTTGTAAGTTGAAACTCGCATGTCAGTTATATATTTGATTTTAGCTATATTACTTGTCAATGTGAAATCTCTAACATTTATCGCTTTCCAATTGGCTGTAGAATATGGAAAACCCTCCTTCGTTCCTTTGCAGTCATTATTTATTATTGTTTGACTAAGCCTATGCTTGTCTCCTCTACCCTCATGAGCTCAAGTCCATTGATTGCTGGCAGTACTTATGGTCATTCCCAGCATTTACTAGTATTTCTGGTCACTGGGTCTTGTGTTTTCTCCATCATGCATTTCCTATTCCCATCTGCTCATTCTCTGTTGACCCAATCACATTTTGTCTCTCAACCCCCCACTGTCCTATTCTTTTTTGTCCGTGACTTATTAATTATGAATATGACTTTGATTCTGAATATCTTTTCTTAATTATATTTTGATTCTTTGGTAAGTTGTATAACTGCCATGTCGTTATTTACTATCCTTCTATAGTGTGTTTCATAGTTGGCCTCTCTGTGCTACAATCCAAGATTGACAGCTATTCTCATAAAATGTGTAATCAAAATATGTTTGAACTTGGAAGTTTGATCTCAATTAGGAAAATTATAGTGTGAATATTTTCTGATATTTAGTTGCTTGATGCTAATCCATTAATACTAGGAAATTTATTTTAAGTTGTTGTTTTGGACCAAATTGGTGATTTTGTCTCTAGACATAATTGTTGTAAAGCTCATCAAACAGTGGAACAATTTAAGATGCTTCAAGATTTTCTTTTATCATGCAATCGCTGACAGTTTTACTGTTTCATGAATATGTATGCAAACTTTTTAACATTTCATGTATCAATATATATTTGAAGATATGTGGCTTACAATAACAAATCTTCTTTTTATTGTTTCTAAGGCATATTATTACTGGTTTTGTTAATTCTTCAAGTATGATAATATATTTATCTCCTTCTGTAGTGGTTGCTTTATGTCCAAACAGTAATGAAGTGCACATCTATAAGTTGGTTGAAGACAAATGGGAAAAGGTGTATGTTCTTCAAAAGGTAGTATGCTAGTATTCATCCGTTTTTTAATAATTCATATATGCTATTAATTTGTACACTTGCTTCCAGATTTGATCACAGTAGAAGATATTTAAAACTGGTATTTTTGATGCTTAGTGATTAAAAGGTTAAGTTAGATTGTCAGAAATGATTGGACATGCAGTAAGAATAAATGCAATTTTCAAGCAATAAGTTGTATTATATTTTCAGTGTATATCATATTGTTCTATGAACTACTATCTGTGTCTCTAGTAGCATTTGATTCTTTGTCCATGAAGTCAACTCTGATGCCAATAATATAATGATTTTCTTGTCTAATCCAATTCTTGTTATAATTGATAAACTAATTTGGTTGGAGATTTTACGAATAGTTTCATTTTGTGGTTTTTTTTTCCTCAGCATGACCAGGTAATTTCTGGGATAGACTGGAGTGCAAGATCAAATAGAATAGTTACTGCATCCCATGATCGGAATTCGTGAGTGCCTGTGTGATTTAGAACATTAGACTTGTCACCCTTGGTCTTGGTGACTTTTGAACATTGCATTTTTTATATATACACAATACATAATAACAAGTTTAGATGCGAACCATGTGTTCTTTGTAGATATGTCTGGAATCTTGAAGAATCAGAATGGGTGCCAACTCTTGTTATCCTTAGACTAAACCGTGCTGCTCTTTGTGTTCAATGGAGTCCAAAAGGTATTAAGCATGTTGCCATTGTTTAGTTTCTCTATGGTTTTTTCTTAAGTAGAGACATGTTTATATATTCATGAAACTTTATGCAGGGAAAAAAATAAGTTATGACTTGTCCTCCTTCTAAGTTTGTTATGCAAATTTTTGTGTCCGAGTCATCCCATAATTAAAGTAATTGTGTTGGAGTGAAAACTCTGCTTCCTTCTCCACCCTCTGCACGGTTAGATTGCACTTAGTGTCTGTGTTGGAAGATGTAATGACTAAGAGGCTATCATAAGCCAACTTTAGTTATGCCCTTCTCATGAATATATGGTGCAATTTTGTATTCAATCAAATTTTAACTTGCCCAAGTCTTGGGTGTAATGTTAATATAGGAGGTTTGATCCTCCAAGGTGCCATTTCTGTCCTTGCTCAGGTGCTTGCACCTTCTTTGTAATATCTTTTTTTGTGGTTTTTCTAGAATAGTTCTCTAAACCTTTTTTATTAACTATTTTGTAAAGTGTTGTTAAAAGTTATATGTTATGGTTATGATGCATTTCCAAATTATATTTTGGCAGAAAACAAATTTGCAGTGGGAAGTGGAGCCAAAACTATTTGTATATGCTACTATGAGCAGGATAACAACTGGTTTGTTAATGTTTCCATGCACTTTATTTCCCTAGTTCTTTAGCATCTTAGCTACAATAAAAATGGAACGTATTTAGCATAATTATATTTCTCATTTTCAGTGGATTTAAATCTGTCACATGCGTTATCTGTGGTTTGACTTTTCCCTAGTGACACCACCATGACTAATGGATTATTAGAGCAACCCGAAAATTGAAAACTTACCCACGGTTTCATAACTCTAGGCACTTCCTCATGGTTTAAAATAAACTAAAATCTCTGCAGTTTAAAACCCTATAAAATCCTGTAAAGTCCAAAAATTTTTTGCCATTATGAATCTTACTTGGGGTTTCAAAGATGTAAATCTCACTACATTGAATGTCTTAGTCGTGGAAAATGTACATTGATTAGGCTATCGTTAATTAACTCCATCAGCAAAACGATCTCTTATTGCTTGCCTGCCTGCCTGGCTTCCTGTAGAGAGAGAGAAAATGTATTGATTATCCTGAAAACTAATAAAGTGACTAGAAGAACAATCAGTAATGCCAAAATTGGTGATTATTAAAAAAATAATGCTTACATCAACCTGAAAATGATCCGATAATTTCGGTGCTGTGGCAGTAAATGTTGATAGAAGCATTCACTATTGTATATACAATTTGGATAATATTTAATAACGATTTTCAATTTTAATATGTTTTTTAAAAAAGTTATAATAACATTTATTTTATTCTGTGAATTATATATATGCATAGATATAACATTTATATTATTTTGTGAATTATACACGTGCATAGATATATATATATTAAACATATCTGAACGTATCTTATCCTATATTTTTTAAGATGAAATGAGTCATTGTGTCAGACAAGTGTCATATCTAATGCTCGTATCATATCCGTGCATCATAGTTCTGGATAGAGTTGATTTATTAGGAACATCAAACTTTAAAAAATAGTTCTTGGATCGTTCTTTCTTTTCAGTTTATTGCTTTATTTTATATTTGTATCTTTTTTGCAGGTGGGTCAGCAAACTCATCAGGAAAAGACATGATTCTTCGGTGACAAGTGTTTCTTGGCATCCAGATAATGTTAGTCTGGCTTTCTAATATACATGCATGCATATATATATATATATATATATATATATGTGTATATATATATTCAAATAAATGTATAGAGAAATTGATATTCCAAGTTTTTGTTTTTATTTATAGTAGTTATTGAAAGCCTTTTTTGTATACCAAGTCAGTCTAGCTCTAAGGCAGGTTGCATTTGCTTGGCTTGCTGAAAATTCTCTAAATGGTTTTTTTTTATCTTTTCCATATGGCTATATTTGTTTATTGCTATTATGATTTATATGTAATCCTATATTATAAATATATGATATTTATTTATCTGCTGTTTTCTAAATTCCTTTTTCCTCTATTGTTATGCCCAGATAACGGCTTGGCCTGTTAAATTATTAGTTTCCAGATCAAATTTTAGATAATTGTGTTTTTTTAAGACGTTAGATAATTGTAGTTTGAAATATACTTTTTATGTGATGTAAAAGAACCCCTGTGCACAACATCTTTGTTTTCTTTTTAACTGCAGATTCTTCTTGCGACAACATCCACAGATGGGAAATGCCGAGTATTCTCCACCTTTATTAAAGGTGTTGATGCAAAGTATGATAAAAGGATCTTTGAGTGTGGCTGACTTTTTTTCTATGTTTTTATATCATTCAAATTTAAATGTTTGTTGAATTGGCACAGGGATTCAAAGAAAGGTACTTCACCAGATTTAAAATTTGGAGAGGTTAAATTTTAACTCTTATTCCACATTTGAATTTTTTATATTTATGATTAGCTTAATGTAAAATAAATTTGCATACATGTTGCAATTAATACATTGCTTGTGAAGCCTGTTAAGTTTCCTATGAATATATTATTTACCTGTTGTTTATTGTAAAATTGAAACTGATATTATTTAAAAAAAAAATACTTTGTAAAGGTTTGATGTCTGGTTTTATATATTTTAGCATAATGTATTTGTATAAGATTATAATAGTGAATATCTAATTAGTTTTGTTCTTAACCTTTTTTTCTTCTATCTGCTAAAAAAACAGAAGAAATGAGAGAAATGAAATTAGAAGACTGTTGGCTAAGTGTATCTTCTGTTAATATTGTTTTTGTTGTTCAACAGCTGATTGTTCAGCTTGATCTCTCGTCATCTTGGACATTTGGAGTCAAGTGGTCGCCAAGTGGCAATACTCTAGCATATGTAGGTGAGAAAATTCTTTTCTCTGGATGGTTACGCTTGGCTAGCTTAAGATCATGGCTGCAAGTTAGATGCTACTGCTGAGGTTTAGTTATCAGCTTTATATTTTAATAAAAGAGGAATATTAAAGATAAACTTTTTGGTACTATAAGGTATTTAGGTTTTCATGATGCACAAATGTATTTTTGGACACGTTATATTAAAAAAAATACTGGCCTTTTATGTAAAATCATGGAATCTGCTTAAATTATTGTATTTTATTCAGTCTGTCTGTGTCTAATGTCGAGAAAGAGAAACAAGAGAGCTTAGGGATAAATTCCGGGTTTGGACCCTCGAAGGAGCTATTCAATTTATAGGGTAGAAAACATAATTACAAAATATTGAGGATATGATTACAACTTATTCAGTAATTTTAAGCTCATAACATAAATATAGAATCTATTTAATTAATCTTAATAGCCACCATTTATATATTTACAAGATTCTAACATACCAACTGTATTTGTTAATATTATACAGGTCATAATTCTATGATATATTTTGTTGATGACGTTGGTCCTTCTCCTTTGGCCCAAAATGTTGTGTGCCGTGATTTGCCCCTCCGTGATGTGGGTCAGCATCCACCCTGTCTATCTATTTTTAGTTTCCCAATGCCTTTTTGCATATTTAATGATTTTTTGGAACTGGTGGATCATCGTATGACATTTTTCAGGTACTCTTTGTTTCTGAGAGAAAAGTGATCGGTGTAGGATTTGATTGCAACCCAATGGTTTTTGCGGCAGATAAAAGGGGAATTTGGTACGTGGAAATTCATATTTTTGTGTTTTTTAAGATTTTCCTTATCAACTGACTTGGGCCTATTTGTATGCAATATTTCTACCTTCTACTAGAGCTAGAATTATTGTGTTTTTTCATCTCTACATAATGACGCTTTTAAATATCTTTCTAGGTGAAGAAAAGTGTTCGCTTTGGTTTCTCACTTATTTTTACTAATCTTTTGATGTGTCTTTTTTTTCTTTTTATCTATAGGAGTTTTGTCAGATATCTGGGAGAACGGAAAGCAGTATCTTCTGGATCAAGATATGGCTCACAGGTAGCTGAATTTCTTGCAAAAGATTATATAATATTCAACTATGTGAAACATGAATCTCATGCTGGAAATCAATTTCATTAATTGTAATGTGTAACGTGAAAATACTGATGGAGTTGTGACATAGCTTATAGATAGAATTCCTGTTAGAGATGACAAATGAACTAGTCTCAAGTTTGACGGAATTCCCGCATTGACTCGGTACGGGTATTGGTACGAGGACGGGGATGGATGTGTACACACCAGTCCTTGTTCCCATACTCGTTCAATACCCATTCCCATCTTTGTCTTTGTTTTAAATTACTAAAACACTTTTAATTTATTAGATAATCCAAAAAAATATATTAACTTTTCTTCGATCCTTAGTTTTGTAACTTATTTTTAAGGTATAGATTTGATATTTTTACTTTTTTTTTTATAATATTTAACTTTTATCCAATCGTTATTTTGTACTTTCATTTGACATATTTACAATAATAATTTCTTCACATGGGAAAGCGGAGGGTACTGGTATCCTTGTTTCCAAAAGGAGATGAGGATGAGGCAAAGAATTCATACCCATTTGGTGATGGGATAGTCAAACCCGTATCTGTTCTGTACCTGTTTTGTATCGTTGCCTGGTCCTCATAACACATTTAGATTTGTCAGATTAGACAGATCAAAGAGAATTGTTAGCTAAAAATAATGATTGCAGCTTGTGGGGATCATAACTTCCATTTTATATCTAAGAACTCTTGTCGTGCCAGCATTTAGCTGAACCCGACAAATGAATAAAAAATAGTTGTCGTTTTACCTACCAAGGTACATGTGTAACTAGTTGACATATTTTAATGAAAATGAAATTTTATTTAGAGAAAATGGGAAGTACAATTAGCGGAGGATGTATATCCTCTAGGAAGGGTTAACCTACTGCTGAAAATCAGAATATGAGTGTAGTTATTGTAAATTGTATGTAACACAAGATAGCTGTGAAAGGTTAGTCTTTTAAAAGCAAAAACACTGGTTATCAAGAAATTATCCAGTAGAAAACGAACTGATCCATCATTGACTAAAGCAACCCTACTCCTACACCTGCCAACGTGATCTACTTTCTGCATAGGTGCCACCACTGGCCGTTTTTGCATATGTCCAAATACTTCAACTGGTTTTCTGTCATCTACTCGTATTAATTCATCAACTCTAACTCATTAATGCTTTACTGGAACAAAAGATTAGTAAGGGACATAATTTGCACATTGGTTAATGGAGATACAGAAAATATAATTAATCATTTTCCCTATTATCTAATCCTCACTGTAATTTGAACTGTGACAGCTGAGTCAAGCTTAAGATAGGTTGGCACAAGGTCATAATTTTAGGCTTGTAGATATTTCGTTTATTCTAGTAGTATTCTATTTATGTTATTAACTGGAGGTTTACTCTTTCCTTCATTTGTCAAATTCTGTCTTTTAATCAGTTCTCTGAAGCATTTGTGAAGTTTTATGGCCAATCAAAGCATGGAGTTAACAACGATGCAGTTGAAACTTCAAGAACTCGTGGAACTGTTCATGAGAACTGTATAAAGTATGTATATCCTTCATGACCCCGTACTTTCTCCAAATGTGATTGGTTATGTTACATATTTTCTTTGTAAAAGGCTAGCTTCTTCGATTCCACTATATTGTAGCGGTATCCATTGTTCTGTTCAATTTTTATCCCCCTATTACCTGCAACACAATTACAGTTGGATTCATGCTAACGCTGGGTTGATTTTGGGCTTTGTAGTTGTATTGTCCCTCTTGGGGATCACGGCACAATGATAAGGCGTTTCAGCACATCAGGTTAATGGAGAATGATGGCCGTCTGAATTTTTGTTATTTTTTGTGCTGCTTTTGCTAATGCACATTGAATATACAGGATTGGATGGAAGAATTGCTGTATGGGATTTGGAAAATGAGCAAGACCTGTTGGAATGATAAGCTCATCAGTAAATTGTCACGTCTTCATGGCAAAGCACCAGAACTTGATTGTTGCATGCAGCATTCTACCTTGTAAATTAATTTGGGTATGAGGGATTGAAGTCATCTCTAATCAATATAATCAAAGACTTGAAAGTGTCGGATACTTCAGCCCCCAGAATATGTTTTTCAAAATTTTGGCTGTGCTGTTGTTTTCCATGCAACCAATAATATTCACGCAAAGGAATATCAGTTTCGTCGTTAGAGGACTCAAAGAAAGAAATATATTCATTTGTTCCATTTTTAAAGAACTTAAGTTTAATCATCGCAAAACTTTTATTTCTCACAATCCTTATGTAAAATGGAAGTTTGTCCGTTAAGTATAATTTTCAGTTTACGCTTTTCCCCTTTTAAATGTAACAATTTTTCGTTCCACTATTTTTTGTCTTTTCTAAATTAGTATAAATATGACTTTTATTTTAGTCTTTGTAATAGCTTTTGTTATTTTTAGATTTTAACATTTTTTCAGTTTTAGTTTTTACAATGACTAGCTATTCAGTAATGAAACAACTAGCAAGATAAATAATATTAATTAAAATAATTAATACAATCAAGAATATTTTAAATTAATATAATTAGATTTTTTTTAACCTCGTTTGTTACTAATGTTTAGTGTGTAAAATTTATCAACTGTTAAAATGATGCTTACTAAATTAAATGGTTATGCAAATTTGTCAATTCTTAAATCTGCAATGATTATGCAAAAAGTAGAAACTTCAATGTAAACTAAATTAACCAAATAAAAAAAAGGCCTAACCTATTATTACCCTTAAATGCAGATTTTATAGAATTATTTTATTGGAAAGCAAAGAGATTAAATGACTCACACAAGTTGTCCTGAAGTCTTTAATTAAAAGAGAATTTAAAGAAGAATTAATTTAAAGACAAGTAAAAGAAAATAAATATATAAAATGTATAGAAGTCTTTCGTATGTTAGAAATAGTTTTGAAAGATGTATAAGCTAGAAATTCTTTGAATACCTTTTATACAAGAGTAGAATAAGAATAATGAGGTGTTCACCTAAGTTGAGAATTCAAATATCACATTTATAAATAAGATTTGGATGCTCAAAATCAAGATTAAATGAAAATTTTTATAAACTTGTGGAATCATGTTTTTTAAGAGTGTTATTCATGTGAGCTTTTTAAAGTCTCCGAGTTCTTAAATGAGAGTTTATTTTTCTTTATAGCCACCAAAAAGTATGCCACACATTAAAGGGTCAAAGGGTTGCAATCATCCCTTGTCTTTTTATCATTTAAGCTTATTAAGAATATCTCACAACCTACACCCTTATGACACTCTTGTGTTTATCCTAAAATCCAAGAAGTACCTTCAACCTTGCTCAACCATAGGTTTTGGCCAAATTACCTCTCATCACTCAAATCACTTCCAAAATTAATGAAACCTAGTTTTAAATACCCATTGAGTAATACACAACATAATCCCACTTTTGACTTTTCAAGAAGACCAAGAAAGATATTCAAGATCATCACCCCACCTAAGCCATAACTTTCGCACCATTACCTTGTTGTTTCCCAAGAAACCCTCTAAGAACATAACCAAAACTCACCTTAAGTCTTTCAAAAAATCCCCAAAGTTAACCTTGGTTTCGTCCATAACTCACCTTAAGTCTTCCAAGAAATCCCCCAAGTTAACCTTGGTTTCCTCCCTTACATTCTTCAGGATTAGTCAAGATATATAGTCGCCCAAAGAAATCTAGAAACTCACAATAAAATCAATCTTGCAAGCTTGACTTGAATAAATTTTGTTGTGTCTCGAAACTCGAATGGAAAGTTGTCTCTCTTCAAGAAATTTCCAATCAAGTTTTCATCACAAATAGTAATAATAAGTTTCAAAAAATCATGATAAAAATAAAGGATGAAAGTAATCATAAAGTTACTAAGTGACTATGAAACAATGTTATATATATATATATATATATATATATATATATATATATATATAGTTTTTAATATTAGCTTTTCTTGTAAAATTTTGGATTTTAAAAATATAAATAATAATATATTTTGGTTCACTCACTAGTTTTTTATAAGCAATTCATGTAAAATTAAAAAATTATATTACAAGTTTTTTTAACACTTTAGACAACTTTTTTAAAACTGTGATTGTTGTCAATACATTAAGTAATAATTTTATAATTGTTATCTTGTAAAAATCGTTGCCTATTACAAATGACAACACTTATATAACAACACTTATCTAGATGATGACTGAAAAATAGAAGATCATATTTAATAGTGCATATGTATAGTAAAAAAACATATTTACATTGTTGCATTTATTTAACAACACTTATCTAGATGATGGCTGAAAAATAGAAGATCATATTTAATAATATATATGTATAGTAAAAAAACATATTTGCATTGCTCCAACAAATTAGCTTTGTTATCCAACATAACACTCATATCATGGTATTTAGGGAATATATTACATTTAAATTTCGACATCTTAAATAATTGATATTTGAAACTCCTTTATATATAATTTGCCACACCTTACATTTGCATTTCTTCGCCACTTCAATCAGTTAAACCTTTTCAAAATAATACCACACTTAGCTTTTTCAGTTTTCTTAACCTCTTTTCATTTGTGGTCAACATCATCTTCCCTTTATTATAACTTTAAAATTATTACGATTGATAAAAAGATTACTAGTTGGAGTAACATTTGTGTTTATTAGAAGTGTAGTCTGTGTTGATGTAATTCACCTTCCATATTTACTATATAAGTATAAATAAGTAAAATAAAATAAAATATCATAATTAAACTCAACTTTTATCAATATACTCAAGACAACAACAAAAATTAGTTTATCCTAAACAAATTAAATGCCTACGATCGCAAACTATATATGAACAATACATGGCTTTACCTTTTTAAAATACTAGTAGTTTAAATAAAGTATTGTCACCTAGGAAGTAAATCTTCAAAAACTAAAAGTTAAAATAGGTCATTTTGCCACTGCCAGACATGAGATTCTTCCTTATCCTCCACACATGCATCCTATCAAAGAATCATATGCCACAATTGATAAAAACGTGTTTGGACAAACGAGACAATAATAATTTATAAGGCCACTTTAGAAGGTTAAAAGTATGAGATAATTAGAAAACTTTAAGACCTTGCATGTATAATATATACTCCCTTTTAATTTTGAGTTTAATACTTTGATTATGGTGATCGATTCAATAACCTTATATAGCTCACTGCCAAGGTGTATAAAATGAATCATTCTTAGCTAGAACAAATTATTTGGTTATTTTAGAAAACAATGATATTTTGTAAAATGCATGGGATATATGTGAAACAACATGATTTTATATTTAAGGATGGTGGTGATATACACTTCTTAACGATCTTTATTATCGGTTAATTTTAAAAAAATGCATATTCATGAGTGCAATTAAATCATTAAACATATATTATCTGTTGATCAGGTAAAAGTTATGTATTCATAATAATATGTGTTAATTATACTATTATTTATAAAAGATAATTCAGAATAACTTTCTACTATTACAAATTTGCCCACAATCTCAGTTATCTATGTTTGAATTTCCTTTTGTTTTGACGAACCAAATAAAAAGTTTCAACTGAATTCAAATGGTGAACTAGTCCAGTCGTATTCTCTTCAAATTTGAACAAATGATATCAGCCATCCATACGACAAAGATTCCTTTTCTTTACATGATATCTCAGATGCGTTTTGCTGAGATATACATGCATACCTCAGTTGGCTAAAGAACCTGAAAAATATATAATTTTTAATAACAGTGATTTCTTCAAAATTCCATTATATATTAGAAGTGTTTTAATTAATAGTTTTAACTTTTTTATTTTATTTATTTTCTCTATGTTAATAAAATATATTTATTTTCTTTCATACCGTAAAAGAATTGTATTAATATATGATTTAAAAGAAGGTCACTTAAATGTATAAATGAAATTTTAAATAATATTATAACATTTGAAAACGTGTTGTCTATGATGAGACTCAATATAGGCATCAATTATACAATATTTCCGTGAACATTGCTAATAAATAGAGGAATAATAAATGTGCGATATGCAATGAAGCAGAATAAAGAACGAAACACTTTTGAAAAATATTTTTGAGAAGTTTGATTAGATGGTTGTTTTTGAGAAGGTGATAAGATTCTTGACGTGACACGCAATGTCCTCTATAAAACACTCGCTATGGCATTTGGTGAGACCATAGGCATTCAGAAACATCAAAAGACCACGTAGCCAAACCATAATGCCTGTGAAAATCCCTCGTGCCAACCAACCAATAACGGTAATACCCGAATCGGGTTTACCTCCAAAGGACATTTCTAAAATACAAAAAATAATGGATGCATTGGAAGCAGCAGACACAGACAAAAATGGTTGCTACGACAAGGATGAAGTGAAGCATGCCCTCAAAGACTTAGGTGCCTTCTTCCCTGGCTGGCGAGCCGACCGTGCTTTTGGAAAAGTTGATCTCAACAACGACGGCCAAATCAGCGGCGAGGAAATCAGCTCTCTCCTTGACTATCTTCGTTTTTGGGGCTTCGGAAAATAAGTGATCCATTTCATACAACCCTTTATATAGCCCTATATGTGTTCTGAGATTATATATGTGTTATACATAATATAGTTTGTGTTATGGTATTAGGGTTGAAGATGGATTCATGATTTATAGAAAACTTTGTTTTCAAGTATCGGAATCAGAGTTTCCTTCCTCAACTTCGTGTGTATGAAGAATAATTCTCTTAATGAGTTATTGAATGGATCTCAGTTTATTGGTATAAGAAACCAATAAATATTGAGGCAAGTGGACTATATATGAAGTCTGTAATATTTGTGTGTCAAAGTTTTTTTCCTTCTCTCTTTATCTACACTTTTATAGGGTGATTTTAAAACTCTTTGCTTCTTAAAAATTTTTGCTTTTCACAAGTCTTTCAGATAACTTTGAAGAAAACATAACAACGTAAAACCTAATACCATCCTCTACATCAATGGAAGGGATTGTACTTGGTGGATGAGAACTTGGCGAATTATTGATTTTCTTTTTATTATAACAACTTGGTGGCAATTAAGATAGTTTTTTTTGGAGAAATTTAGGACTTTTTTTTATTAAAATGGTGCAAATTTGCACCTCAGTTACAGAAATTGGTAAATTTGAAAAAGAAAAAAATACAAGTATGCGTAAGTCATGGATGAGTTTAAAAGAGAAATTATACTTTACTTTTAGAGAAATTATTTTCTCTTATTCAAAATCGTGCTTACAAAATAAGAGTTGTATTTTTTCTTCTTTGTGCTGAAAAAACCATATGTATATAACACGACTTTAAAAACAAGAAAATAAAAGTTAACAAGTCTTTATTAGTAAGTGTATTTTTATGGAAACTCTAAAAATGTATTTATGAGTACAACTTTGAGATTATGAGAAAAGAAAATTACAACTCGTCTTAGGAAGCATAATTTTAGCTTGACGAAGAAAAAAAAAAGTAGTGCTTGCAAACACAATGTTAAATAAGATAAAAAAAAATCTAAAAATTGAAATTGTGCTTCCAAACAAGTTTTTTATTTTAAACTCGTTTTCCAAACACAACTTATCTACACTTATGATTTTTTTAAAATTTACCACTTTTATGATTAGAGTGCAAATTTGCATCTTTATGATAAAAGAAGTTGAAATTTAATGAAAATTAGAGTGCAAATTTGCATCTTTATGATAAAAGAAGCTAAAATTTAATGGTTTTATTTTTTAGGACTAAGGAAAATAAAAAAAGGCATTTAAAGAAAAGTTGAATTAACTTAAATGTTTTAAAACAAGTTTTATTATAATATGATATTTTATTAAAAAAATCAATTATAAAATATATGTAATCTGTGATAGTGTCAAAATAACTTTTTCCTTCAATTTCTTAGTTTCAAAATTTTGGGGTACACTTTAAAGTACCTATCCTGAAAACAAATGGAGCATGTCATCAATAACACCATGCACCAACGAAAATAGTAGTTATACAACTTTTAAAATTTTGCATGAGCAACTATCTATTTGTAAAAGTCTATATTAGTTGAAGCTAATTCTCTACTTATAACTAGCGTATTTTGTTAAGATTTAATCATCGATAATTTATGATTCTTTTTCGTATTCAATAAGCAAATTCCTTATTGTGGCAATATTCAGTGTAATTATTTTTTATTTTCAGAGTAAAATTTCATGTATACTGTATGATAGAGATTCTTCCTTATCCTCCATGCTTTTGGCAAAGTTACTTTCAATATTGGTGAACAAAATTAAATATTAAGGCAGTTGGGTGACTCGTGCCATTAACCATGTCTCACAAACGTAATTGGACAAGGTAACGAGAATAATTAAGGCAACTTTAGAAGAATAAAAGTATTAGATAATTAGATAACTTGAAGATTTTATATGTATAATATATATAATTTAAATCAACTTTTTAATTTTGATTTTGTTAATTTGATACGGTGACTCAATAAACAAGGCTGGGTATAGAGGGAGATTTAAACTTATAACTCCTGAAGTTAAGTTCATAGCCTTATTCACTGTCAAAGTGCGAAATGAATAATTATTAATTATAAAATTTAATTGGTATTTTATAAAACACTGATATTTGTAAATTTATTGCATAGATATGCCAAAGAAAATCACTTTATATTTGAGGATGGCAGTAATACATATTTTAACGACATTTATTACCGTTGGTTGATTTTTAAAAAATACAAAATCATGATTGTACTCAATATATAAAAGTGAAATTAATTAAATTTTATAAATTTTAATAAATTGCAATCGATAATAAAGATTATGTTTATTGCTCTTAAAATTCAAACATATTATTTAGCTCAGATATTTTTTTTAATAGTCAAAAATAAATTAAACAAAAAAAAGGAGTATTTCAGGATTACATCAATTCTTATACATCACAACAGGTGTGTCTAAACTTCCATGAAAGCTAAACAAATTAAAATTAACAAACATAGTGGTTGACACATATATCAATACTAATAAAAAGATAATAAAGACAATAAAGTATAGCCGAAAGTTATAAATCAAATCAATATCTAGATATTATATTAAACGAAAATTCGAACATATTACTTCGCTCTGAGAAGAAACATGAGTTTGAAGAAGAACAATAACAAAATTAGTACATATTTTTTTAGGATGCAAACCTTGATCCATCTATAATAACATGGCATACATGAGATTCCCAATTATATAATATGAAGTTGGTTTCTTGTGCAAAGAAAAGTTAACAATAATTTGTAGCTTCTATCTATCACAAGTAAAGCATAAAAAAAATGTGTAAATGTAGAATATATTACAGTATTCCATTGACCAAATTGACAAGAAATAGATAAATTTGTTGATTTTAATAAATTTGTTGACTAGAAGTATTGAATATTTATATTTTCACTTATTAATTATTGTTTTTTGTTCTTCACGTGGAATATTTTATTAAAAATTTAGGATTTAGAATTTATTTTATTTATTTAGAAAGGTGATGTTAGACCAAATCACGTGACATTAAAAAAGTGATGAATAAAAAGGTTTAGAGTCAAATCAACATACAAAATTTTGTAAAATAATATTTGTACAAAAGATAAGGATTTATTTCACTTGATATGGATGGATGATAAATTCAATTCTAACTATAAAACTTTTTATGGAAATTAAACTTAAATAGTGTTGCAACTAAAGACAATATCTTTAACATATAATTGTACAAGTACCTTATAAATTATAAGAAAATAAATATAAGAAAATAAAGAATCCATTTAACACTTATTCTTTAAATGTAGGACAACTAACTTAGCGTGGTAATTATGTAATAAAGGGACAGGACTAACAATGGTTACTCATAACCAAAGTATGCAATATTTCTATAAATTTTATGTGCTAGTGTTGAGTGCTAACATGTATGGAAGGTTATGTGAATGACACTAATAAGATACATATGGACCACTGAAATAATCTTTTGTTTAAGAATACAAAAGCTGACAAAGAGGAGATATTTGGAATAGTTTAAAATTTAGGCTTGAATAAGATACAAAACTTTAAAAGCAAACTTTTTATATTCTAACTAATTATGTGTCCAAAAATGTTGCATTAAAAGTATAAAAAAATAATTATTAACCATATAATAACATAATTTAATACTTATTGTAGGAAATCTTAAACATTGTGGGGGCAATAAGAGAATATAGGCAAAAAAAATGCAAGGTATAACATCTAATCAAATAGGCATATATATATATATATATATAGAGAGAGAGAGAGAGAGAGAGAGAGAGAGGACATACCTAGCAAACACTCACACAGGCTTGAGTCATGCATGACATAAAAGATTTATTTTATTTTATTTTTTTGCAAGCAAATATGCTATGTGATAAGATTTCAGCAGGGTATTACTTGGGTTCTTATGATTCTAATAAAAAGAAGAAAATAATTAATTACTGCTAATCCTTTCTATTATTTTATTTAGGTACTCACCTATTGCAACAACAATTATCAAAGTCAATACAAGTCCTTAGTGAAATATCTTCAATTATAAGGGCGAGAACTTTGGAGGAGACTCCATTTGTTTTTGAATTCTTTGTTTTAATCATCTTTCTTTAATAAAAAATCGTATATATTAATTAAACTATTATTTATTAGAAAATATTATTAATCAAGAATAACTTTTTAATATATTTTCTGTTTTATTTTTATTTTTTGGCCAACCAACATGAAGGAATCAAATTCTAACTTTCGAGTGAATTTTGTTGTTGTAATTGGTCCCAAACATATTCTTGGTCAATTAAAGACTCACACGAATGTGTTGGGTTTGGCCTATGGAACAAATTATATCAACCACCTATTCCACATATATTCCTTTCTTTATAATAAAAAGTAAATAACATATATAATTTTTAATAACAACAACTTCTATCTACTCACTTGTTAGGGTTGATGGAGATATTATAATAAGATAGAATAACTGTTATTCATTACCATATTAAAATTTATTTTTAAACATTATTATCGATATTATATGTAAATAAGTGTCATTATTATTATTAAACACTTCAACATTTCTTTCCGACAAACAACATATATATATATATATATATATATATATATAT
>Ga0209700_104908_pt1 | contig 23375 bp, 8 predicted proteins | sample SiratroredBW_FD_187528 | JGI IMG/M metagenome (GOLD analysis project Ga0209700, IMG submission 187528) | Root nodule microbial communities of legume samples collected from California, USA - Siratro red BW (SPAdes) (version 2) | ecosystem: Host-associated > Plants > Roots > Nodule | place: USA... | reverse complement strand
ATATATATATATATATATATATATATATATATATATATATATATATATATATATATATATATGATTAAAATAGTTTTGAACGTCTAATGTATCAGTCAAATATGAAATTTAAAATATGAAATAAAATATGATTAATGTATCACTCAAATATGATTAAAATAATTTTGGAAATCAACTATATTTGACAAATTATGGAATTTAAAATCTGAAACAAAGATTAAATATGTATTATTTAAAATTTCAATAAATAAGAAATTAAAACTAATATTACAAAATTAAAATTAATAAATTAAATATCAAAACTTTCTTAAAATAATTCAACAATAAATATTTTCAAGAGTAAGAAAATGTGACAACATTTTTTCTATAAATTAGTGCTTAGTTTTGGTAAAATATCATAAGAGAGATCTGACCTTTTGTAAAAGTTTGATCTTTAGAAATAATTGAGAGAACAATCAAGAGAAAAATTGAGATAAAAACTATTGGAATTATACTCAGTGTTATGATTCTATTGAATCTTACACAAGCAGAGTTAGACAGTATTGGTGGAGATTTATGCAGAGCAAAGTGTGCGTTTAAATGTGCATTCTTTCAACCTTGTATTAAAAAGTGTGAATCACATTGTAGTGATAAAGTATGGTCTAATCCTGCTTATAATTGTATCAACAATTGTCGCGTAATAAAGTACATTGTCATTGATATTGGTATGTATCCTCATAAGTTATTTATTTATTTTCATTGTTTTAATTTTATATTTGATTTCATAACATTTTTTCTGTTATTTTATAATTGACTTTGTTATCTTATGATTTTGGTCATTGACTTTACTCACTTCTCAGGTACTCCTGATCTTCCTAACAACATGAAGAATACTTGCATCCAAGAGTGTGAAAAAAAGTTATAATTTATAAGAAGAGTTTTTGAGGAAAAATAGTTAGAAGAAATCATGTTCTTATAGAAATAAATTTATTTTATTTTGAATTGCGAAATAAATTTATATCATTCAATAATTTTTTATATTTATTTAAGAAAAAATGTTCTAAACTACTTTCCGTCATTTTTTTTATCATGCTTCTTATTGTTTCAACTTGGGTGTTAATAAATTAAAATAATTTTTTTAAAAACATTTTTATCAAATTTTATTAAAAAAGGAAATTCGAAAATATTCTTAAAAAAATGGTATGTAATTTGTATGAATAAAGGATTAAGACAATATAATATAATGTGAATCATGAATGCGAATACGAATATATTTGATTGTATAAAACTAGGATAAATTTAAAAGTATTTAATTAATTTTTGTGCATATATATTAAACATAAGTATTTAAAGTAGCATACTGTAATTACAATTATCGATCTTTGAATTGTCATATTTCATTAATCCTCTCACTTTTAGGTAAAATCTCCATCTTAATAATTTTAGTTGCGTTTATTCTTAATTCAATTTTTAAAAATTATGAAAAATTATAATATTTTTCTAGATTTATAACCACAGTTTTATCATATTTATGGTGACATTCATTTTAATTATTAATAGCATTATTATTACAATCACGCTGTCATCATCAATATTATTTCTAATATTATTATTATCATGATAATTAATAATTTAATTGTCTCTAAACAGTTATTAGAATTATAGCTACTGGTTTATTTTTATTATTACTATTAATATCGTATCGATAATGTTATTATTTTTATTATCATTCAATTTAGGCAATTTTTTTGTTTTACTTTTACTTTATTTTATCTCTTTACATTAGCAACTTAATAGACACAACTTTAGGATTTATTTTGTAAAAATAAGATAGATACAATATGTAAAAAAATAAAGTAAATGAAAATAAAGTAAAAAATAAAAATATTAAGTTATAAAAGAGAGTGAAAATAAATAAATAAAAAATACAATAAAACACCAATAAATCTCTCTTTCTTAAAAGTATATATCTTCTAACTTTTCTTCACTACATCAAAACAGAAAAAAAAATCATTCCCACTCTTTCTCCATACATTTTAATTTTTCATTAATCAAACAAAGGTTTAGACTAAGAGCCTCAATTTTAATTTCATTATTACTTCATTTATTTATTCAATTGGCATGCTATCTTATTCTATTCATATTATTTTTCATATTTAAAGATAAAAATTTTTAAAATAGCAATATTCAATAAAATTCACTTAATTCATAATACCTCATCCTCATATTTTTATCAAATATCGTATACAATCAATTACATTATCTTTATAATATTTTATGAATTAATTCATTCATATTTATTATATATAAAGTCTATATACAATAGTTAGAGTATTAATTATATAATATTGGTTTTTATCTTGATTAAAAACTAATATATCTTTACACAACTTTTATGTGATAACTTTTTCTAATTCAATATAAAATTATACTTAAATGGCATAAAAAACTATGAAATTAAAATTCACATAAAAAAATACACTTAACAATCTTAGGTGAAACTTTAATTTAAATACTAACATTAATCATCTTTTTAAAAATTTGATGGGATTAGCCACATCGTTACAAACAAAACTCTCTTATGAAGTTTATACATTAGTCCTCCTAGTTGAGACACCTGGAATCTTGGGAAGTTTCACATAAACATCGTCATTTAGGTCGTTATGAAGAAACACATTATGGACGTTCATTTCGTGAAGTTCCTGATCTTTAGCTGCTGCTACTCCAAGAGTTGTGCGAATGATTATCATCTTCGCCACATGAGAGAACGTTTTATAGTAATCCAAACCCTCTACTTGATGATTCTCGAAATGACCAATCCTGCTTTGAACCTCGCAATTGTACCATTAGAATTGTATTTACTTTTATAAATACATTTACACCCGAGTGTCTTGTTTCCTAGAAGAAGATTTGTGAGTTTCCACATGTCACTGATTTCAAGTGTATGAATTTCTTGGAACATAGCTTCATGCCATTGTTCATCTCGGACTATGGTTGTGGTGACAAAATCATGCCATCTGATGGAATGTGTCTTCACATGGTGACCCCGACCATAGGGAGCTCCATTATGGCTGGTGGCGGATCGATGATTGATGCCAAATAAACTGGTTATATTTTTTTATAATTCATTTATTAATTTTATAATGAGAAGTAGAAAATATATCAAAAATTAATTTGGATTTAATATTTAAAAACTATTTCAATACTAATTTTTTTGAAAAAAAATTACGTGATCAAAATGTTATATTTATTTCATATATTAATTATACAAAAAAACAATACATATGTTAGAATTATAATAAGAAAAAAGTTATTTAGACATCAATTAAATGGTTCTTAATAGTGACCAAAATAATCACTAAATCAAGTTTTTGTTGCTAAATAATTATAAAATAAGAATAAGAAAAATAATTGAATTTAGTGATCAATTAAGTCAAGATAATTGATATTTAACATTAATTACCAAGATTTTAGTCATTTTTAATATTCAATTATAGATTGCATTCTAATTAGAGTAATATTAATATTTTTATAATTAAAATATATGTGATTAAATAACTATCAAAATAAAATTAAAACTCATTATTTATTTTTTATTAATATATATATATATATATATATATATATATATATATATATATATGATTAAAATGATTTTGAAAGTTTAATGTATGAGTCAAATTATGAAATTTAAAATATGAAATAAAATATAATTAATGTATCAGTCAAATATAATTAAAATAGTATTGGAAATCAATTATATCTAACAATTTATGGAATTTAAAATCTGAAACAAAGATTAAATATGTAGTATTAAAATTTCAATAAATAAGAAATTAAAACTAATATCACAAAATTAAAATTAATAAATTAAATATCAAAACTTTCCTGAAATAATTCAACAATAAATATTTTCAATAGTAAGAAAATGTGACAACATTTTTTCTATAAATTAGTGTTTAGCTTTGGTAAAATATCATAACAGAGATCTGACCTTTTGTAAAAGTTTGATCTTTGGAAATAATTGAGAGAACAATCATGGGAAAAATTGAGATAAAAACTATTGGAGTTATACTCAGTGTTATGATTCTATTGAATCTTACACAAGCAGAGTTAGATAGTATTGGTGGAGATTTATGTAGAGCAAAGTGTGTGTTCAAATGTGCATTCTTTCAACCTTGTATTAAAAAGTGTGAATCACACTGTAGTGATAAAGTATCTTCTAATCCTACTTACAATTGTATTAAAAATTGTCGCTTAAGAAAGTACATTGCCACTGATACTGGTATGTCTCCTCTTAAGATATTTATTTATTTTTACTGTTTTAATTTTATATTTGATTTCATTAATTTTTATCGGTGATTTGATAATTGACTTTGTTTTGTTATGATTTTGATCATTGACTTCACTGACTTCTCAGGTGGTGCTGGTGATCTGACTAACAACATGAAGAATACTTGCATCGAAGAGTGTAAAAAAAAGTTATAATTTATAAGAAGAGTTTTTTAGGAAAAATAGTTAGAAAAAATGATGTTCTTATATAAATAAATTTATTTTATTTTGAATTGCGAAATAAATTTATATCATTCAATAATTTTTTATATTTATTTAAGAAAAAAATGTTCTCAACTACTTTCCGTCATTTTTTTATCATGCTTCTTATTGTTTCAACTTGGGTGTTAATAAATTAAAATATTTTTTTAAAAACATTTTTATCAAATTTTATTAAAAAAGGAAATTCGAAAATATTCTTAAAAAAATGGTATGTAATTTGTATGAATAAAGGATTAAGACAATATAATATAATGTGAATCATGAATACGAATACAAATATATTTGAATGTATAAAACTAGGATAAATTTAAAAGTATTTAATTAGTTTTTGTGCATATATATTAAACATGAGTATTTAAAGTAGGATACTGTAATTACACTTATCGATCTTTGAATTGTCATATTTCATTAATCATCTCACTTTTAAGTAAAATCTCCATGTTAATAATTTTAGTTGCGTTTATTCTTAATTCAATTTTTAAAAATTATGAAAAATTATAATATTTTTCTAGTTTTATAACCACAGTTTTATCATATTTATGGTGACATTCATTTTAATTATTAATAGCATTATTATTACAATCACGCTGTCATCATCAATATTATTTCTAATATTATTATTATCATGATTATTGATAATTTAATTGTCTCTAAACTCTTATTAGAATTATAGCTACTGGTTTATTTTTATTATTACTATTAATATCGTACAGATAATGTTATTATTTTTATTATCATTCAATTTAGGCAATTTTTTTTGTTTTACTTTTACTTTATTTTATCTCTTTACATTAGCACCTTAATAGACACAACTTTAGGATTTATTTTGTAAAAATAAGATAGATACAATATGTAAAAAAAAATAAAGAAAATGAAAATAAAGTAAAAAATAAAAATATTAAGTTATAAAAGAGAGTGAAAATAAATAAATAAAAAATACAATAAAACACCAATAAATCTCTCTTTCTTAAAAGTATATATCTTCTAACTTTTCTTCACTACATCAAAAAATAAAAAATAAAAATCATTCCCACTCTTTCTCCATACATTTTAATTTTTCAATAATCAAACAAAGGTTTAGACTATGAGCCTCAATTTTAATTTCATTATTACTTCATTTATTTATTCAATTGGCATGCTATCTTATTCTATTTATATTATTTTTCATATTTAAAGATAAAAATTTTTAAAATAGCAATATTCAATAAAATTCACTTAATTCATAATACCTCGTCCTCATATTTTTATCAAATATCGTATACAATCAATTACATTATCTTTATAATATTTTATGAATTAATTCATTCATATTTATTATATATAAAGTCTGTATACAATATTTAGAGTATTAATTATATAATATTGGTTTTTATCTTGATTAAAAACTAATATATCTATAAACAACTTTTATGTGATAACTTTTTCTAATTCAATATAAAATTATACTTAAATGGCATAAAAAACTATGAAATTGAAATTCACATAAAAAAAATACACTTAACAATCTTAGGTGAAACTTTAATTTAAATACCAACATTAATCATCTTTTTAAAAATTAGATGGGATTAGCCACATCCTTACAAACAAAACTCTCTTATGAAGTTTATACACTAGTCCTCCTAGTTGAGACACCTAGAATCTTGGGAAGTTTCACATAAACATCGTCATTTAGGTCGTTATGAAGAAACACATTACCGACGTTCATTTCGTGAAGTTCCCGATCTTTAACTGCTGCTACTCCAAGAGTTGTACGAATGATTATCATCTTCGCCACACAAGAGAACGTTTTATGGTAATCCAAACCCTCTACTTGATGATTCTCGAAATGACCAATCCTGCTTTGAACCTCGCAATTGTACCATTAGAATTGTATTTACTTTTATAAATACATTTACACCCGAGTGTCTTGTTTCCTAAAGGAAGATTTGTGAGTTTCCACATGTCACTGATTTCAAGTGTATGAATTTCTTGGAACATAGCTTCATGCCATTGTTCATCTTGGACTATGGCTGTGGTGACAAAATCATGCAATCTGATGGAAGGTGTTGGGAGAATCCGAGAAGGAAAACCGGGGAGATCTCATAAGAATGAGACAAGAGTCAACCCATATAAGAGGATGACACCTAACAGAATGTGTCTTCACATGGTGACCCCGACCATGGGGAGCCTCCATTATGGGTGGTGGCAGATCGATGATTGATGCCAAATAAGTTGGTTATATTTTTTTATAATTCATTTATTAATTTTATATTGAGAAGTAGAAAATATATCAAAAATTAATTTGGATTTAATATTTAAAAACTATTTCAATACTAATTTTTTTATAAGAAATATACGTGATCAAAATGTTATAATTATTTGATATATTAATTATAAAAAAAAGAAAAAACAATACATAAGTTATCATTATAATAAGAAAAAAGTTATTTAGACGTCAATTAAATGATTCTTAATAGTGACCAAAATAATCACTAAATTAGATTTTTGGTTGCTAGATAAGTATAAAATATGAAAAATACTTGAATTTAGTGATCAATTAAGTCAAGATAATTGATATTTAACATTAATTACCAAGATTTTAGTCATTTTTAATATTAAATTATAGATTGGATTCTAATTAGAGTAAAATTAATATTTTTATAATTAAAATATATGTGATTAAATAACTGTCGAAATAAAATTAAAAGTCGTTATTTATTTTTTATTAATATATATATATATATATATATATATGATTAAAATAATTTTGGAAGTTTAATGTATAAGTCAAATTATGAAATTTAAAATATGAAATAAAATATAATTAATATATCAGTCAAATATAATTAAAATAGTTTTGGAAATCAACTATATCTGACAAAATATGGAATTTAAAATCTGAAATAAAGATTAAATATGTAGTATTAAAATTTCAATAAATAAGAAATTAAAACTAATATCACAAAATTAAAATTAATAAATTAAATATCAAAACTTTCCTGAAATAATTCAACAATAAATATTTTCAATAGTAAGAAAATGTGACAACATTTTTTCTATAAATTAGTGTTTAGCTTTGGTAAAATATCATAACAGAGATCTGACCTTTTGTAAAAGTTTGATCTTTGGAAATAATTGAGAGAACAATCATGGGAAAAATTGAGATAAAAACTATTGGAGTTATACTCAGTGTTATGATTCTATTGAATCTTACACAAGCAGAGTTAGATAGTATTGGTGGAGATTTATGTAGAGCAAAGTGTGTGTTCAAATGTGCATTCTTTCAACCTTGTATTAAAAAGTGTGAATCACACTGTAGTGATAAAGTATCTTCTAATCCTACTTACAATTGTATTAAAAATTGTCGCTTAAGAAAGTACATTGCCACTGATACTGGTATGTCTCCTCTTAAGATATTTATTTATTTTTACTGTTTTAATTTTATATTTGATTTCATTAATTTTTATCGGTGATTTGATAATTGACTTTGTTTTCTTATGATTTTGATCATTGACTTCACTCACTTCTCAGGTGGTGCTAGTGATCTTACTAACAACATGAAGAATACTTGTATCCAAGAGTGTGAAAAAAAGTTATGATTTATAAGAAGAGTTTTTGAGGAAAAATAGTTAGAAGAAATTATGTTCTTATACAATTTGGAGAAATAAATTTATTTTATTTTGAATTGCGAAATAAATTTGTATCATTCAGTAATTTTTTATATTTATTTCAGAAAAAAAGTTTTATCATCCTTCTTATTGTTTCAACTTAGGTGTTAATAAAATAAAATAATTTTTTTAAAGACATTTTTAGCAAATTTTATTAAAAAACGAAATTAGAAAACATTCTTAAAAAATGGTATGTAATTTGTATGAATAAATGATTAAGACAATATAATGTGAATCATGAATACGAATACGAATATATTTGAATGTATAAAACTAGGATAAATTTAAAAGTATTTAATTAATTTTTGTGCATATATATTAAACATAAGTATTTAAAGTAGGATACTGTAATTACAATTATCGATCTTTGAATTGTCATATTTCATTAATCCTCTCACTTTTAGGTAAAATCTCCATCTTAATAATTTTAGTTGTTTTTATTCTTAATTCAATTTTTAAAAATTATGAAAAATTATAATATTTTTCTAGTTTTATAACCACAGTTTTATCATATTTATGGTGACATTCATTTTAATTATTAATAGCATTATTATTACAATCACGCTGTCATCATCAATATTATTTCTAATATTATTATTATCATGATTATTAATAATTTTATTGTCTGTATACTGTTATTAGAATTATAGCTACTGGTTTATTTTTAATATTACTATTAATATCGTATCAATAATTTTATTATCATTCAATTTAAGCAATTTTTTTGTTGTATTTTTACTTTATTTTATCTCTTTACATTAGCACCTTAATAGACACAACTTTAGGATTTATTTTGTAAAAATAAGATAGATACAATATGTAAAAAGATAAAGTAAATGAAAATAAAGAAAATAAAGTAAAAAATAAAAATATTAAGTTATAAAAAAGAGTGAAAATAAATAAAAAAATACAATAAAACACCAATAAATCTTTCCTTCTTAAAAGTATATATCTTATAACTTTTCTTCACTGCATCAAAAAAAATATAAAAGAAATGATTCCCACTCTTTCTCCATACATTTTAATTTTTCATTAATCAAACAAAGGCTTAGAGTATGAGCCTCAATTTTAATTTCATTATTTATTCATTTATTTATTTTATTGCTTACATTTTTGTCCTATTGAAGTGTGATATCACCCTCGTCAAGGTCACCGAATGCGAAAGAGAGAGTAATTAAATTAACTTATAGTATACTATAAATAAATATTCAATATAATACAAAATAGTTGAATTTACGGTCTTCCAAACAAACGAGTCACGAAATTAAATACAAATTAAATAATAGTCATAAAAAAAATAAGAAAAAAGTTAGAAGATAAAAAGTTGTCTAATAAAAAGTTATATGATTAGTCCTTATTTTCCTAAACATGTATAATAATAGTAAGAGTAACTTACTGATATAAAAACCATACTATAATAATTAGTTAAAATAATACTTTTTTTCTTCTCGTGTTAAAAATCATATTAATTTTTTGTTATTTTTAACTCGTAAACAAATTATGTATTTAATATGTTCATTTAAGATTAAGATCTCACTCAAGATTAAAATTATTGACTTGTATATTAGCTTACAATTCGTCATGATAATTTATTTTCTTAATTATATCAATAATCAATATTCATTATATCTTAACAAGTAGGTAATTTTCATTCACATGTCAAATCTTCAATTGGCATGCTAGCTTATTCTATTCGTATTATTTTTCATATTTAAAGATAAAATTTTTTAAAATAGCAATATTCAATAAAATTCACTTAATTCATAATACCTCATCCTCATATTTTTATCAAATATCGTATACAATCAATTACATTATCTTTATAATATTTTATGAAGTAATTCATTCATATTTATTATATATAAAGTCTATATACAATATTTAGAGTATTAATTATATCATATTGGTTTTTATCTTGATTAAAAACTAATATATTTATACACAACTTTTATGTGATAACTTTTTCTAATTCAATATAAAATTATACTTAAATTGCATAAAAAAATCTAAATTGAAATTCACATATGCTTAACAATCTTAGGTGAAACTTTAATTTAAATACTAACATTAATCATCTTTCTAAAAATTTGATGGGATTAGTCACATCTTTACAAATAAAACTCTCTTATGAAGTTTATACACTAGTCCTCCTATTTGAGACACCTGGAATATGAGGAAGCTACACTTGGGAGCATTTTCATAATTTGAAATGATGGATGTCCTAATCACTTTTGTCAATGTGTTAGTTGATTCTCCATTCTGACATGACATGCTTGAGTATTGTGTACCCCACGATACCAATAAAGTTCATCCTTCCGTTCACCTGCTCCAATCAACGTCCTTAAAGTGCAATCTTGCATAAAACACAATTTATCAGTGAATTTAACAATACAATTGTCACATTGAAAGTAAATTGCATTTTAATTTGGACACATAAAGAACATTTTTCAATTCAAGTCCTGCTTCAAGAATCATCGTTCCTTGCTTGCAAGCAATCTCATGCTCACCATCAGGTAACCCCACAATGCACCCTTGTATATTTTTCCTTCACACAATTTTTCTAGTGTCCTAGTCACGTGGTTAGATGCACCACTGTCAATAATCCATAAATCTCAAGTTCTCTTACTAGACATTTTCTCATATTCATTTGATTTTTTTCTTGCTAATCATATCTACCAATACCTTCCATTGCTTATTGGTTAAACCTTCCATCTTGAGTTTTTTCTCTTTGTGTATGCCATAGTAGACCGTAAGCTTGGTTCTATCGTGTTCAAGATCCAAGACACAATCATGGATTGGATTGTCCACTAGACTTCAAGCTTAAGCGCATCTTCCTCTGGTTGAGTGAGTTCCAACGATGAATCCCCACTTTCTCCGAGTCCGAAGTGAGATTTTCACTGCTCTTGCCCATTCATCATAGTTTTCTCCACTCAACTGCACTTGAGTGATTATGTTTCCGGGATTATCACTCGTGTTGAGGTCATACGTCAAGTGAGTCTTTTTAACACCTCTTTCTGAGGACTCTGGTTTACTTCCACTCTTCTTTGGTTCTGCTGCCATGGTCGTGCAACTCAACCTGGGTCTTGAGTTTGTCGGGTAGCTTGCACCGCTTTAATAACATATAGAAATTTATTTTTATTTCCTTGTGTTTTCCTCCATCATACAATCAGATGTATATATACAATATGATATGTGAAATTATATCAATTTGATATGCACAACATAACCTGAATTAAAACCCGATATGCCCGACTAAGTATGCTCCTAAAATATATCTGAAAAGATACTATTTGCATTTTATATGTTTAACATAATTATCTGTTAATAGTCAATTAGGAAGTGCATTATTTGTAGATTTGGAATAAGGAGGTATTCTGACTCTCTTGATAGATGGTAATTATATAGATGAAAGTCATCAAGTAGTGAGAGTCGAAAGAGGTTCATTTGACTGCGCTACGATGTGAAAAAGAACTTATTGCCCAAGTCCATATGAATTAACCCTGTTATATGCGACTTGATGAGAGTTTGATAGACCCTTTATGTTGTGACTGTGCAGACTCACATTGAGGGTTAGTATGATAGGTGCAGACCTTTGAGTCTAATTTAATGCATGAGTCTTCCAAAGGTAGAGTTAGTGCCTTTATTTGTGAGTTAATGTATGCATGACATAAGTCTTTGTAGAAAAGTGATGATGGTTGTGTGATGTATGAGATGATTAATGAATGCTTAAATAGTAGTATTTTTTATTAAGATAAACAATTTTTAAATTTATCATTATACACTTTATTCTCTCTAACTTATCATTTTTTAGTATGTTGTTTGTTTTATTTAAATATGCTATAACCATGTGTTACACATAAGTACATGATTTGGCAGGTGACACTTTTCATTAAACTTAATATAGAAATTGTTATTTTATTTTGATTATATGTATATACTTAATTCTCTATGAAAAGAAAGTTTTTAAAATACTTTTATGAATGTATTGTGTTTATATATAGTGGAATTTTACAAAGACAAATCAAAATTTTATAATATTCTATTTAAAAGAGATAAGTTATTGAGTACTTAAATCCAAAATAGATAATATATTTAGACCTATAACTTATTTAATTCTGAAAAGAAAGAAAGTTTCTTTCTTTTTTATTTTAAATTTAACTATTTTAAAATTTAGGTAGATTAATCTATTTAATTTATCAAGTCGTAATAAATTACGTCCACCTAATATTTTTAAGATTATCTATAATGTGAATTAGGTCGAATCCATCTATTTATCATATGCGTGATTTATTTTAACATATATAATTTTCAAGTAACAATTTCACGTAATCACAATATTCACACCACCTTTTACTCTCATTAGCTCAAAAAATCTAAATATATTAATATCTTCTAAATTTAGGATAGAAAATAAAGATTAAAGTTGTTTAAATCAAGAAAAAGTAGATCTATTTGAATGAAAAATAATATAAAAATTTGTAGATGTAATCTAAAAAAATTGTAAAAATTATATTATATAAAATATTACTAATTCTTTTAAATAATTCATGTAATAAAAAATTTATGATATTAGATTTTGGTACGAGTGGTGACAGAATCAATTATGGTTCACCGCATAATTAGTTATGATTAGACAAAGACAAAAGCCACTTGTACAATAGCTAAGGACATGCAACTTGCATTTGGGTAAAATTGGTAATTTTTTTTATATTGAGGGAAAAATAAATAGTATTAACACTCAAAATTATAAACTTTCCACTTCTGGCATGGGACCAGAATCAGCACTCACCCTACCTTTCCTTCTACTCAAATCACTCCAAATGAATAGATTCAAACACTCAAATATAATATTTGATAGGAGGAGCTGAAAATAATGACAAAGTTTGAATGATTAAAAGTGGTAAAAAAATATTGAAGGAGAAAAGTTTGACACTAAAATGTCAAGGGACTAAATTTTGTAAAAATAAAATAATGAGTAAAAGCAAAATTGTGTCAGAAAATTAGACATATCACCTAAAATTTGAAGTTATGTCCGGTAAGTATGATCATTACGTGCTGATAAAAAAAGTATGATAATTACGTCATCATTCAAATGTAATCTATGACGAAATAGATTATAATCCATTATAGAAAAAAATAGAAATTAAGACGAACCAAATATTTGTTTAAAGAAAAAAAAAATCTAAAATTGAATGTGTGTGTAAGGAGTTGTGGGCAATAGTATGGTAGAGTGGAAAGAAATTATAAAAGAGAATAGAGCGGGAGAGATTGCAACTATATGGAACACTTAAGAGTCCCTAAATTGTGAGACTGGGAAAGTGTTTGTTACTATAAAAGGCAAATGAAAACAGTGGAATGAGTTAGTTAAAATAGTTAACATATATTTTTCTAGTGTTTTGAGTGATAAAATTGTTATGTGGGAAGAGCTTATTAAGAGGAAAAGAATAGATGAGAATAAGCTTTGGTGTGTCATGGGAGATTGTAATGATGTTAGAAAAAATCATGAAAGAAAAGGTACTACTTAGCTAGCTGGGTAGGGGTAGAGAGATTCAGGCCTTTAATAACTTTATTGAACTTATAGAATTGAGTGATATCTTTATGATTGGCTTAACTTATATTTGGTGTTAGCACTAAAGTTACTTTGTGATTTAACGAAGTCAATTTGGACCAAGGATAAAAATCATATGAAGATTGGTTTAGTTTTTAGTGTGTGTGTGAGAGAGATCCAGTATGTGATTCAAAATCATGAGCATGCATTTTGATGCACTTGAAAGATTTCAAAGATCTAATAATTCTAATAATAATCAAATTAGATTAAGTGAGACTTAATCATTTTCGAAAACCTCTTTTACAAAGTACTGCAATCAATTGTTTTGGAAAATCAATTTGATAAAAAAATCTATTTTGAGAAAAATCAATCGATTGATTTCTCGATTCAATCGATTGAATCGTGACCTGCAGTGTTGTTTATAACAGTTTTGGGTTTTTAAACTACAGAGGCTTTTCCTTTTAAATACACTAATATAGAACAAATATTCTACAAATTTGAGAGAGTTTTATATGCGAAAAATAATGATAACCAAAGATAACGGAGTGGGTTTTTTGAATTCAAGTGTATTGATGACATCCTTTGGCAAGTGTACCAAGTCAAGAAGTAATATAGAAAAATAAGTACAAGTGTCAAATCCACAGGGAATGTTATTAGTCGAGCCTCAGCTAGTGGAGTAGCTCAAGCTAAAAGCGTTTAAGAATTTAGTTTAGAACAGATTGCATATAATATTAGGTTGTATAAAAATGAATAGAAAAGTAAAGGGTAAATGCAGTAATGGGGAACTATCTTGGGATTGAACTTATTAACTCAACTCTTTGTATTCTTAACTATAAACATTAATAGCATATTATTATTCATTGACTCTGCACAAATAAGATTCATTCAACCCGATTTCTCATGTATTGAAATTCATAGGTCCTCCTGCATGATACTGTTTTTCCAGCTTTCATGGAGTTTGAACCCGCATTAAGTTCAGTTGCATAATATAGCCATTACAATGTAATCCATCCCTGGCGATGCACAATAATGGGTATTCCCAATGCTTTCCAAATCTTAAAATTACTTTTCAGTTAATTTCAAGATTCTTAGTTTAAGAAACACTTGCGCATATGGTTCAAGCATTAAGCACACAAAGAGAATACAAGTCTGAATAAAGCATATATTATCAACATAAACAACAATAATACAAATAATGTGAGGAAATTACATTCAATCCCAAATAGATGAACTTAGCAACTCATAGTAGCCATGAATACAATGAAAAATGCTTCTGCAGGGCATTGTTGATCATTGTAGCCGCCAGCCGACTTTGGTTCCAAGGAAGATTCTTTCCTCTTTTATACCTCGTGCTAAATTTAGGTTATTGTGTCAGCAGGCCTTTAGTGACTTCTAGCTCAATCTAAAATTGACGCTTAAGCACTTTGTCACTAACAATACTCCTCCTCTCTTATGTATTTTCTTTATCAATATGGGGTAAGAATGCATTCTTTCATTAATTGCAAGGCAAAATATGAACATTAAATGCTTGCTGTCAACATTAAAGACATTAAATCATCCACAAATTATAGCTGAAAACACTGAAATTTAGCCTTTACCATGTATCTCTTCAAGAAAGATCAAGATTGTAGATCTTGAAGCTCTTCATTGGTGAAATTTGTGTTGCTCTGGTTCTGCATCATAAGAGATAAGATTTTGCACTGTGTTTCATTTTCTGTGTTGTTATTAAGTGCAAAATTTGATTCTGTTTTTGAAATTTCCATGTATTTGTGAGTGTTTAGTCTACAAATTGTATAGAGTTTACGTTTGTAGGTGTACAATAGCGTTCTGCACTGGTTTTGTATTCTCTGTAGGGTTTAAAGGTGATATTCTACAGGGTGCAGAGGGTTTCTTGCAGGATGCAAGTGTATTGTTGTTTGTATTGCTTGAACTTTGAGTTCTTGAGTGAATTTCTCTGCTTGTTGGAAAAGAAACTGGATGTAGCTCTTGAGAAAGAGTGAACCAGTATAATTCTTGGTGTTCTTGCTCTCTATTGACCCTATCTTGATTCGCATTTTGATTTTTTGCAGTTTTCTCAAATCTGTCAAAAATTCAATTAATTGATTTCGGCTTTCAATTTATTGATTTTCTGTGAACTGCATAACTGACCATTCTACTCTACATAATTTTGTCATTATGTAATTTGCATTTGGTATTATGAGATTTCATGTGTGTATCATATTATATTTTCTAGTATCTTTGTGAATTTCATTTGTGCCATTTTTTAATATTGAAAAGTCAATTTATTGTTCTCGAAATTCAATCAATTGTACTTGTTGCTCCTGTGATTCTGTGAGGTTCTGTAATTGATTATGTGTGCTATTTAATTAATTGAATTTTGTCAGTATCATTCTATAAACTGGTTTCATTTGATTGTGCTTACTGTTTAATTAATTACAGTTTAAAGATTTGGCTTCTTTTCATGTATTTCAATTAATTGCCTTTCTGTTTCAATTGTGATTGATTTTTTGCAATTGTGTTTTACCAGAAATTTCAATTGATTGTTTCTATTTTTCAATTGATTGATTCTCTATTGTGTTGTTCTGTAAGTATTTTCAATGTTCAATTAATTATTTTTGTATTGTGCACTCAAAATTTATATAATTGATTATGTTCATAAAGTACTTTCATTCTTTACATTATTTCTTTCCATATTCTGTGAAAATCTTTGAAAGTTCAATTTACCCCCTTCTTCAACTCAACTTAAAATCCTTTTCACTTGGTATAATGCAAACGACAGTGCCATGATAGATTAGATAGGGTTTTGGCATCCCTACAATGGTTAGAAAGATGGCTTAGTAGTAAATAATATATCATGGATAGAACAGTATCAGATCGTTGTGCAATAATTCTGAAACATCAGGAATGTGATTGGGGCCCCAAACCATTTAGAACCTCGGATTTTGGAGGACCCATGTTGGATTTATTGACACGGTTAGGGCAATGTGGGAACAATATCAGGTTTGTGGTAATGATATTTGGGTATTGAAACAATTAAAAGGAGGTTTAAAGGTTTGGAATAAGGAGATTTTTGGTGACATTAACAAGAAGAAACTGGAAATTACTTCGTTATTAGGGATTTAGACTTGAAGGATGAAAATAGTTTGTTACAAGATGAGGGAAAGTTAGAGAAAAGGAAATTATTGGCTGAGTTGAAAGTGATTTGATATCAATCTGATGTATTGGCCAAACAAAAGTCCAGAGCCAAATGGATGGAAGAAGGGGAACTCAACCCAAGGTATTTTCATAACTTAACCAACTAAATGAGGGTAAAGAATAGTATAAAAGGGTTACAAATTGACAGTGGGTGGTGTGAGAAACTTGTTATAGTTAAGGAGGAAATAAGAAATAAGTTCTGCACCAGATTTTATAACCAAAGTAGGGTTAAGATACTGCTGGACAATATTGACTTCCTTATAATTAGTGAAGCTGATAGTGTCAGCTTAACTAAGGAGTTAACTGAAGAAGTCAAGGGAGTAGTTTGGGAATGTGATGGATCCAAAAGTTCAGGCCTCGATGGGTACAATCTAAATTTTATTAAAATGCCTTAGGAAGTTATTAAGGAAGAGATTATGAAAGCGGTGAGATCCTTTTACTATTATGGGTCATGGCGTAAAGGAACCAACGCTTCCTTTATAACCTTAATCCCAAAGGTCAATAACCCACAAAATCTTGAAGAGTACAGGCCGATTTCTCTTGTGGGCAGCTTCTATAAAATCATATAAAAAGTTTTAGCAAATTGTTTGAAAGGGGTACTAAATCAGATTTTAGACTATAAGAAATCTACTTTTTTGGAAAACTAAGGCTTGTTGGAAAGTGTGATTGTTACAAATGAAGTTTTAGATGATGTTAGGTAGAATAAAAAATCAGGCTTTGTATTTAAAAATGGCTTTGAGAAGGCTTATGACTTAATTAAATTAGAGTAACTTGTGTATATGTTGGGAGGCTAGGGTTTACTATAAAATGGATTAAATGGATGAGGAGTTGTCTTGAGTTGTCTACGATGTCTATTTTGGTAAATGGTAGCCCAACTTTAGAGTTCAAACCTCATAAAGGACTTAGGCAAAGAGATCCACTAACATCATTTCTGAAAATGTATTTGGTTGAGTTCAAGAGGAAAGGTGAATTAAACTTTAAAAGATTTTTCCAATTTAAAACACTGAAAACAGTTTTAGTGAATTAAAAAACCTTTTCTGAATCTCAATGATAAAAGATTTAGAGTGTAGTGGTAAAATAAATCGATTTCAGGCACGAATGAATCAATTTATTTTACTGGCAAAGAGGAAATTTAATACAGCACACACAGCAGTTGAAGTATATGCATCAGATGTAATTTTAAACAATATAAACCAGCAAAGACAGTATAATGCAAATCAAGTCACAGTGGTAATCAATCTAGAAATTAATGAAGCTAAAATGATATTCCAATTTGCAATAGTTATAACCAAAATCAAGGCCACAAGTAGACAAAATTTCCAACTAGAGGAACCACACTTTAAGCTGTTTTGAAGTAAAATCAAATTAAAATATAGTCTACTAAATCAGTGAAACTACAATGAGAAACACAAGTTAATTCACAGTTATATCATACAAACATATTAGAATCAATATCACAAATCAAATTGTAAAAACTGATAATGATTACAAAACTATTACAGAAGAATTAATAAAAGCACACACACAGAGGACTGATACAATAACCAATTTAGAATTACCCTATGACAGAACACAATTTCAAAGTAATATATCACACAAATTCAATCACACCAAATTGCACACAAGATAGAATACAAAGAGAAATACTAATACTCAATTTGCAAGTTTATGTAACTAAGATATATTAAAAACAATATCAACCAAGAATGTCAAGTCCAATGCAACTATATCAAACACAACAGTTCAGCAAACTCAATATAAAGATGATCAATACCAAAGATTCACAATCACTTCAATAGTATCACACCAGCACACCAAAGACAGATTTACAAATCAGTATTGAAATACTTATTTTGGATTTCAAAAATTAAGAAGAATTAACACTGCTACTATCAAGATTAGATTGGACAGCCACTAAGATTGAAAACAGATATTGAAATTCAATTACTCCAATAATAGTAGTTCTACAAATTATTCAGAATTCAATTGGAACAAATCAATTGTGATTTGGAACCAAAAACAAAGACACAATCTCTACAGAAGAATCACAAAACAGTTTGCAATTTGAAGTTTTAGTATAATATCACAAAACATATTGCTTTTCAGTTTCAAAGATGTTACAGACCCTTGTGAAGGCAAAGTTATACCCAATTCAAATTTCAAAGAACAAACTCAATTTGCAGTATAGCAATTAAACCAAGTTTGCTCCAGATTATCAAGAATCAATTTTATTACCGATTAATTCCAATGAGCAGCGCAAGAACAATTTAGAATTGAAAGAGTAAGGTCAAGAACAGTAGAACACAATTAGTTATACTAGTTCACCCTTCCTCAAGGGCTACGTCCAGTCTCCTTTGCCCCTCAAGCAAAGAAAGTTCCACTATATCAAATTAATTGTTCAGTTTACAATCAATCACACAATTCCTACTCCTTATAAGAATTAAGAAACCCATTGAATTGATCAACTACTCCCTGCAGTCCCCCAATCAATTCAGCAAACACACAAGGCTAAATCCTATAGCCTAAAACAGTACAAACATTCAGGTGTTTTACAGAATTACAAACAATCAACGCATATCTTGATACAAAAGGGATCAAGAATGGTTAAGAAAGACTCTCTGATTGGTGCGCAGAAGAGGGCTTTGCACAGTCTTGAAGAATTCCAATGGCACAGTGAATTGGTCAAGAGTGATTCTTCAAGAAAAAGCCCCAATTGATTTTGATCAAGAAATTCTCAATTACCCAAAGTGTTTTTCACAGTGATCTCAAGAATTGACTCTCAATTTCTATAATTCAGACTTAGGCGCACGTTAGAAACCTTGTAGTTTTTATAAAAGAAAAAACCCCCAATTGTGTTTTTCACAAATCAGTTATTTCAGTTCTGCGAGGCACGAATAAATAGATTTCATGAAAACTGGAATCGATTTATTTTTGTCCAGTTCAGTGTATTTCAAACCAGTTTGCACCAAACCTTAGCTAGCTCACTTTGATAAGTTTTTTTTTAATCACTCTTAGACCATTGTGCTGGTGGACTTCTCCTCAATTATGCATAGATTCTTTGCCAATCAAGCTCTCACTCACTCACACAAGACCAAATCCCAAATCTCCTCCAATTGCTTGCTTGCTTTGTCTTGCTTGTTTTGTCTTGTTTGGCTTCATTAAATCTTTATTCTTGTGAGAGTACTAACAATTTCTTTTTCTTATTAAGGTAGAAGGTTTGTCAGGTGCAGTGAGGAAAGCAGAAAAGAAAGGACTGTTAGAGGGACTTAAAGGAAAAAATGATGTAAGAATTAGTATGTTACAATTTGCAGATGATACAATGTTCATATGCAAAGGTAACACTCAAAATATTGATACTATCAAAAGCACTCTGAGGTGTTTTGAGTTAGCTTTGGTGCTTAGGGTTAATTTAGCTAAGAGCTCTATAGAGGGGTTTAGGGGTTGATCAAGTGAGCCTAGAGATGTTTGTGGTTATGTTGAACTATAAAATTATGTCATTCTCATTTGTTAATAGGTGGAAATCGAAAAGAAGTGTCCTTTTGGAAAGGATGTTAGACAAGGTAAAAAAAGAAACTATCTAAGTGGAAAGGTAAGCTTATGTCTATGGCATGGAGGGTAACTTTGATAAGATTTGCACTATCATCAGTGTTTCTCTTCTTTTTATCAATATTCAAGGTTCCTAAATCTATCAATGAATAACTTATTAAAATACAGCAACAGTTCTTGTGGGGTTGGGGAGTTGACAAAAAAAAAATAGTTTGGGTCAAGTGGGCCATAATATGCAAAAGTAGGTTTAGTGGGGATCTAGGTATAAAGATATTCTTATCTTTAGTAAGGCCCTCCTTGGTAAGTGTAAAATGGCGGCCCAGTAATGAGGAGAAGGGTTGTGGAAGGAAATTTTAGAATCAAAATATGGGTCTTGGAGAAGTTTAGATCAAGATAGCTCTAATAAGAAAGAATCTAGATTGTGGAGGGATCTTAGAAGCATTTGTGAAGAAAATAATGAAGGAAAATTGTTAATGATAATATTACATGGAGAGTTGGAAGAGGTAATAAAATATTGTTTTGGGATGATTGTTGGAAAGCAAATAGGCCACTTAGAGATGCATTCCCTAGAATTTGTGCTAATTCTACTCAAAAGGGTCTAAGATCAGAAAAAGTAGGGGAATGGCTAGGTCAAGTGTGGCAATGGAAATTGGGGTGGCGAAGGACATAGTTTGAGTGGGAAAGGCCTATGATAAAGGTCTTCCTTACAACTATCCCGCAGAGTGGCCTAAAGATCATCTTGATAATTAGTGGGTGTGGAAAAGAAAGAAAAGCTTAGAATACACTGTCTAAGATGCATATAGCAAGGTAATGGGGGATGCCTTAGGTGAACAGGATGAAGTTTTTTTATAATTTGTGGAATGTCAAAGCATTACCCGCTTCTCAAATCTCTGCTTGGAGAATAATTTTGCATAGACTACCAACTAGAGACAAATTAATTAAGATAGGACTTCAAGTCAAAAATGCTACATGTAATTTTATGTAGGAAAATGCGTGAAAAATTGTTAGAAGCACAACTTGTACACCACAATATGCCCCAACAACACTGTTTAGGCTTTACAATATCTGGTCTGGGAAGGTTAGGGAGCTGTGTGTGGAGAGTGTTATGAATTATAGTAATTTGATATATTTTGAAACACAGAAATGAAATTATTTTTAAAAATAGAAAGTGTAACATGTTAGAGGTATTTGTTCTAGTACAATCAAAATTTTAGACTCTTGTAAGAGATAAATATAAGCATACTCTTTTCTCATACTCTGATTGGTGTCTGCAGCCATTAGCATGAAATTGATTAACTAAGCAGATATGAGAATGGTAGGTAGTGATAGTATAGCTGTAATAGATGGGTTAAATGGCTGCTGATTGTGAAGCATACATGAAGTATTTAGTTATTAATTTTGAATAGGGAAAAGTCTTCGTGTGGATCTGGGAATTGAAATATCTAGAGAGGAATGTTTCTGTCTTGTCACAATATGAATATATGAACTTGCAAGAAGGCTGAGATCTGTTTGTGATGTAGGGGTCAAGAATGAATAAAGATAAACTGATGCAGAAACCCTCATATTAAAATGCTTTACCAGACCACGTCTAGCAGGTCAATGTTCAACATGTGATTTTTTAGAAGCTCCAGTCATGCAATGAACTTGTGCAGCTGCACTTTTGTAGTGTGATATGTAATAATATATGTATTTTTATCATTTGTTTTTAAATGTAATTTATTTCAAATACTGGCATGCTTATTTTGGATAGACGAATAGTAAGATCCACGTTTTAATATTCATTATTAAGGTGGGTATGCTTCACGATGGAATGAAGGAAATAAGTGAATATAACCACTTTCATCATTGAAAGAAAGATTCAGTATTCGAATATAAGGGTGTGTGATTTTATAAATTTCATCATTTGAGGGATAGATTCAGTATTTGGATATAAGGATGTGTGATTTTATAAATAAAAACCTTATTATCAGTGATTGAGTATTCTATTGAGATACTCTTATTACCCTATAAATGATATATTCTTTATTATGGATTAAAAAAAATTATCTACTTTCTTGATATCTACCACGAAACTTAAATGATCAACTTCAACGTATACAGTATTTGAGATTTAGTTACTTAGAAGGCATGAATCGAACACTATTTGGACCAATTAATAGTTAACACTTCGTACTTAATATTTGCAAAACTATGCTCCAAAAGAAGTCGCAGTTACATGTTACAACCTTTTAAAAAGATATTTATTTTATATCAATTCTAAAAAGAAACTATTTAATATTAATTAATTTTTTAAATAGTATATATTTTTAAAAACTTATAGTAATAAAAAAACTATTTGCAAAAATATTTTAGCGAATTTCATTTATTACAAATTGAATAGATTTTTTTTGCTGAAACAGATAAGATACTAATAACTTAGAGAAAACAGAGGCAATGAAGCATACCTTTTAGGAAAAACATTTACTCTTTTGTTCGGAAGTGAAAATAAAATAATCACTCTCAACTGTTAAAAGTATAAAATTAGATTAAAATATCCTCTAAAAACTCACTTCACTGTCCCAGCCTCAACTTTTTGCTCGTGCCCTTTATCCAATGCAACGTGCTATTTTTGCAAGAATAATTGAGTTGACGAAGGCCAGACAAAGAAAAATAAATGTTTTCATAAATTGAAAATTAAATACTATTTATAAATTAAACTAGTTATATCTATGTTAAAAAATGAAAATTTTAAAAAATTATATAACATAATTTTTCGTTTTGTTTGCAAAAAAATTCTCATCTCTTTTTCATTTCATAAACACTAATAGAATAATAATACAGGTATATTTGATAAATTTATATATATATATATATATATATATATATATATATATATATATATATATATATATATATTTTATATTTTT
>Ga0209700_104907_pt1 | contig 23380 bp, 8 predicted proteins | sample SiratroredBW_FD_187528 | JGI IMG/M metagenome (GOLD analysis project Ga0209700, IMG submission 187528) | Root nodule microbial communities of legume samples collected from California, USA - Siratro red BW (SPAdes) (version 2) | ecosystem: Host-associated > Plants > Roots > Nodule | place: USA... | reverse complement strand
TTTTTTTTTTTTTTTTTTCAAATGAATTTGAAGTTGTAATGGTAGGATGGCGTGCCATCTACCATACATTAAATAAAGTGATAATAATAGAAAAAAAGAGAAAAGGAAGCAATATATTAAGAAGTGCATTTATAGTGGCATGGCAATTGCGGGATCTTTGGTGAGGGTTAGTCACCGACTTTGCGTCGTTGTGAGACATTTTCTGCGTATTGTTGAACTCAATTTTAATTTACTCAACGAGTACAATTAATTAACTAATAAAACACCCGTTATTCCTGTGTAATGGTTGGAACTTTAGCCTTTGTTTTCATCGCTAGAACCATCTTTGCCGAATCGAATCCTACTTTTTGGTCGTGTATTTTGTTCTTGTTTTCTAATAACGGGATTCTTTTAAGTACCCGTTCGATTTGCCACCTTATTTAGCTACTTTTCATGTCTTACATAATTGTTTTTTTATTAGAATGACAGATTAAAAAAATGATAAGACTTCGAATTGAAGAAGCGTGTTTACCAAATATGAAGCTTTATTTTGAAATTACATAGAAGCTGTGCTTAACAAACATAATCTTAGTTTGTCTTACATAAGTTGTGTACGATTAATTTTTGTTAAGCTATTAAACTCGTACGTGAAGAAAATACTTTTAATTTTTTTTTAAATAAAATTGTACATAACAAATACAAATTGGGTATTTTCATTTCTCAAATAAAATGATATTCATCATGAACGACTTCAATTTAAAAATAAAATAAAAATTTAATTTTTCGACATACGACTTCACTTTAAATAAAAGAAAATAAAAGTTATCTTTGATTTACATAATTACAACAGACTAACAAAAAATAATCAAATTAAAATTATTTTCAATATCCATAACTTCTGTAAGAGGAAAAAATAAACAAAAATTATTTTTATCATGCACAATATCTATATTTTTAAAATCAAAGTTAAAATTGTATTGTATAAACGCAACGTGTTAATATGAAGTCTTGAACATACTTAATATTATTATAACTCTTTCTAAATTTTTCCATTAGCAGAGTGGTAAAAAAAACAACATAATGGTGATACAATTAATGGGTATGCATAAATAGTGATGCCCGATGGCTACAAACTGTGTGTGTGATGCTTGAAATGGGTACATCTATATGATGTGTGATAATATATATGATATATTTCACACCATTCACAATACAGTGGCCTGTGTGGGGATGAGGTTTTTGAATTGCAATGATTGTGTTCCACCCACTCAACCTTATCTATTTTCTCCCGCAAAATTTTTCTTCCCGTTAAAAAAAATCTCTGCACGCCCAATGGTACTACTTGGCTTCAATTACAAAATTGTAAATTTCAATGGCCAGGTTAATATGGTTGTACGTGGCTTAAAAGAATTGGGTGAAGTAGTCAAATAGGATCGTCCCTTTGAAAAGAAAAGCGTAAAAGTTGTGGGAACATGATGACTAGGGTCACATTTGGTTAAGAGCCAGCAGGTTCCAACTTTCCAAGTTCACTCACACCCTTTTTTTGTTTTCTTTCTTATTCTTCTTTTTTTTTTTTTTAGGTCACTTCCTTCATTTGTCTGCGTGTGTCTGTAGTTAAAATTGGCCAAGTTCACTTACCATGCACGTAAAGTTGAAGGAAGCATGGAATGGTAGTTTGTCCTAGGACTGGGAGGCATAAAGCAACTTCTTGCTTACACGGCCAAAGTCGTGAGAATTCATCAACTCAACCCAAATTAATTCCCAAGAAATTGAATCAAACCACATTTAGGTCTATATTTTATTCATCCCACACAAGTTATTGATTCAGATTCGCCAATTGATAACATGATATCTGTCTGATTCGCCCCCATCAAGTTACTCTAAGTTGGGCACATAATTAATCATTATGATGGGAAAAAAATGTTTTACCACTTCACTGCCAATGAGTTGTTTGTTATTCAATACAGAGTATTAATGGTATCATGATGAGATTGGCATAGTATTTTATACGTAGAAAGTTTCTCCCAACTTTTCAAACCAATAAGTAGGGTTTGAAAACGGCGCCGTTCCATGGGAAATGGAAAATCTGTATCCTTTTACTTTTTTTGGTCCAATTAAAATATTAAATTAAATTTTTGAAAATTTAAATCACATATAAGTTAAATAGATTGAACCCATTTACATTAAGCTGTTAAATTTTAGTCAGATTTAACCAATTTTTACAAACTATTCCAAAGATGATGGGATAAAACGTAATTTATCAGTTGTACCAACAAGGTAAGGTTCACATGCTACTACATGTACGATACAATAATAAATTTGGCCTTTTCACCCTGTCTATCTTATCTCATGCCAGAGGTGAACATGTAACTTATAAATCAAGTTTCCAAAGTATTTGTCAATTTCAATATACACTCAGTGCATCAAATGAAAAGAAAAAGAATACTCTCTCCTTCTATATTTATCAAGACTCTTTCAACAATTTATATATTTGAAAGAAAATTAGTTCAATTAATTAATCTGGTAATAACTTATATTATTCTAAAATTATCATCATCATATATAAATACAAAGTGATTGAGTTAGTTTTGATATCCGTAAATATTTATAATATATTCTCAAATCAAATCAAAAAAAAAAACTTTATGTTATGGTCTCGACTACAAATTATTTAATTTTAACTTTCTAAATTTTTATTTATTACATTTTTCACTAAAACTTGGTAAGTAATTAAGGATATTTTAGAAAATCAATAAATTTTATATAAAGATATAAATAAGAAAACACTAATTAATATTATGTTATAATTTACAAAGATAAATAAATAAAAGTATCTTTTTACTTTCGTAAAGCGTCAAATAAGATAATGTATTAATTGCACTAGGCCACTAGCTTCAGTTTAGACTTTCTTTTTGGAACCAGTGTTAGAAGGAAAAAAAAAAGTAGGACCCAAAATAATTAAAGCAGGAACTAAATAATTCAACTTATATTTATTCAACACTAAATTTAAGTTCAACAAAAACACTTTTACAATTCAGTTAAACGAACTCAATTTTTAACTTGATATTAATCAATTAGTTCAATTTTATCTGGGTTAAATTATTTTTGTGTAAATTTGAAGTAATACAATACTTTTTATTGGATAAAATAGAATGAAGTTTCACGTTTTATTTTTTATTTCCACATAAAACTATATATATATATATATATATATATATATATATATATATATATATATATATATATATATATATATATATATACATAAAAATTATTTAAAAATTAGACTAAGAATAATAATATAATTTACATATCTTAATCTTTGAAAGCACAGACCGATGGAAACAAAATCTAATTGAGTCGTTTTTTGGGTTCATAAATAATGTTGTACATATTAAATAAAATATTGAACTAATTATGAGTTAATTGGGTTAATTAGCCGCCCTAGCTAGAGAAAAGGGAAAGATGAGATTCTTAATTATTGTTCTTTTTTCCAAGGAATGACGTGAGAAGAGAAAGGTGGGTGTGCATAACATACTCACGTACTTTACTTGCTGGTACATGGTTAGAATTAAGTGTCGGTTATACATGAGTCATTTTTCAGATGAGTGCAAAATAATATTCAGTGGTTTCCCATTACGAAAGTTACAGTACAATGAAGAGTGTTGTTTGGCTGCATGCACCATGGGTCGCGTTGACCTCAATCTCACTATTGGTACGTCTACGTTGTTGTTCGTAATACTATAATCTTATCGTTTCATTACTTTACAAGTTATAGTTTCTTTAATAAAATAATTTGTTTATTTTGGTGGCATAGTACAATCCGAACCAACCAGGTAGGCTCAAAAACATAGTTACGAGTTTGAAATGAAGTTGAAGTGGTGTTATAATAAATGAAATGACATTCACTGGTTCATTATTCATTGCATAACACAACACATGTGTAACACTAGTGAAACAAGCAATATCTAGCTTAGGTCATACTCCACACTCAACCTTGGTTTTGGTTGGGTTTAGATGGTGTGGTATCACGTGCACATAGTCACACACAGCGGCCAGAAGGGACCCTTACGAACAAGTTGTAATTTGACAAATGCGTTAAGCAACATCCTCTGCATTTGTCTCCAAACTTCTCACACTCTTGAGATAATGGACATGTATGGAGGCATGCACCGTGCAGTGGTTTATAAATGAAGTGATCTTTGTTGCTTCAGTTGTTAGTTTAATTAAGCTCTTTTAGTTTGTTTATTAGTGAATCTCTCTGCGTACGGATTGAGGAATGAGATTGACATCTTTGTACGTCAACTCTGATCTCTACAAAAATATCCCAACCTCCTCTCAACCTTTGTGTAACTTTTTCCAAAGCTTCATGTCTTTTGGGATTCATGTTACAAAGTTTCAGTAGTAGTACTACTAATAATAATAATATATGCTATTTTAATTTATTTGTGTTTCTGCTTCCAAAAGTCACACATAGCAGTGAAGAAGTCACTAAACTATATATCTCATATGGATGTAATAATTGAATTTAACAATAGTATATCTTGATAAATTTGACTTTGGAACATTGGAACACAGACTTAAAAATAGTTTGAAGTTGGTGCATGCATGGTGTGGTAGATTTATAGGTCTTTTGTTGTTTGAGTGGCAATAATAGGGGCACGTAGTGAACCCAGATAGGTGATTAAAAAAGCTACCCAGGATGAATATTGAACGGGTGATGTGTGACTGAAAATGAAACGCAACACATCTTTTATTTGTTCTTTTGCCTTCTTCGGAGAATTGTGGCCCGCTTTAGGTGTCAAAACCGAGTGCACTTAGTCGTGATTTCCCTTTCCACAATTTATAGAGGTTCAGTACATATATAGCCACATATTCCTGCACATGAACCCCATTAAATGGCTATTTGGTGGCCATTGTTGTCAAAAAATTTATTCATCCCTCTTATTCTTTCAGTTCTGTTAACCAGAACTAAAACACAAAGGAAAGGAAAGGAAAGATTGATTTATTCTAAAATTATAAAAATCAAGACTATAGTTACGGATGATAATGGCAGCTCCTATCCAGATTTTGTATTTTATATTCAAGTGAGCAAATGGATTTTAAAGAATAAAGTGTAACAATGAACTAGCTTATTTAAATTTAAAATAATTCACTTTTTAAAAATATTACTTATTTAAAAGAAAACATATTTTTTAGCATCGAAAATATATTTTTTGTGATAACAAATAATTGGTCACAAATAACGACAAATATCGTGACAAAAGTTAATGTTTGTAAGAAATAAATGTATAAATATTCTTAATGACTTTTACGAGGAAACAATTTTATCTCTAAAAGTATCTTTACAACAAAATTTGTTATCCCAACACTAAATTATAATTACAAATGTTGTCATAAATTAAATATAATAAAATTAGTAATAACTTTTGCGAAAAACTTATAAGTGTCAAAAACAAAAACATCACAAAACTCATATCTCACTTAAGCGTTCTTAATTGCACTTCAAGAGGTTCAAAAGTCAATATTCTTTGATATTGTGATGAATTACTTATAATAAAATATATAACACTTATTCTTTTACTATTAGATATTTTTCTTTAAACATTCTTAGTTAAAGTGAGAGAAGGATAAGTTTTAAAATGTTGGAAGTGTCTAAGATTGAGACTGCTTAAGCAAATAACTTTGGTAAGCGCAAGTCTCTTAAGAGCCATTTTTATAAATGCTAGAATAGTGACATTCCTATAAAATGTAAATTTTTGTGTGTTTTGTTATGTAGTTCATACTTAAGTTGATGCTAAGAGGTATTTAATATTAAGATTCTCACTAAGTCGCTTAGAGTAGTCCAAATTAAGTATTGAAGCGATGAAACACAACAAACTTAAGATTTTCTAAGTGTTTTTCTTAAGTATTCACACGCATGCTCAACATATTGAAATATATAAAAAATTACACACAAGATAATTAAATTAGAAAATTTAATCACTCTAAACTTTAGAATAATGTAGTCAATTTTAAAATAAACTAAAAAAAGAAGTTGTCTATTCTGCCTTATATATTGCTTCTTCATTATAAAAGTTTAAGGTATCAGTTTCTTCAGAGCTTTAGGATTCAATTGCAAGTTGTTTACCGAAGTATTTTGGCCAATCGATAACATATTTTTGCTTTATAGGACATAAAATATCTTAGGAAGACCACTGACCATGTGGATAGAGAATTCACATATCTATCCATCACCATGTTAATACCCCTCTAAGTTGTAGTATTTGCCCTCTCATTTGCTTAAATTGAAACAATCACTAGTTGCATATGGGAATGTTGTTGTTATTTCACATGGTTGGGGTTTCTCTACCTCCTTAGTAAGAATACAATGATCTTTGATGAGATAGTGTATGTAGACATATGCATAAGAGCATCGGGCTTTACATGTAGAAGATTTACGTGAATACTAAAGAATTTGCACAACCTAGTTACGAGGGTTGGAAATTTAAATCCACACAAGACCAACACAAATTGTTTCATTTGTCGAGAGACAAAGTTGCTAACGTTGATGATCATCGTGCTCTACACTAAACAGATAAAATTTGCAATGTCAAATGTGTTGAAGTTACAAGCTTTATTGGTGAAGACAAAGCTTATCCAAATTAGTGAAAACATATTCAGATGTGGTCTATGAATGCACAATGAATACACAATGAGACAAAAGTTGTGACTCCTTACACACAGAGTGCGCTCCAAATCTAGGATGGAATAATGATGACCCAACCATCGATCATACTTTAATTGACAGCCTAAGGGGTACTAGCCAATCTCAAAGTGTGTATTAATGGTCAATGCATCATATGGGACAAAGACTTCGCGAGCAAAGTTCATTCGAAGTAGTGGCTTAAACTTCTTATTCTCTCTGAATACCCTTTTATGATACACTTTAGCATAAAATTATCTAAATATGTTTTTATTGGATTTGAGTCGGACTCAGAAAATTCAATTCACCTTTTCGCCTTTAGCCTGGAATTGAAGATTTCAAACTCGTTTTTATTATAAATTAAACATTCTCTTTGAATACATTTTTTTCTATTCTTTATCTACTCATAACAAACTTATTGGTGTGCTGAGTAGAACTTCCTACCATAAAAAAAAAAAAAAGAATCCTCTTATCCTAGTTTGGAATCAAATCTAGAAAAGATTTGAAATTCTATTATAAATGCAAAGATTTAAAATTAAAGCATGATAAGAATTACAATATTGTTAAACCAAAGATATAATATATATTAACCAAAAAAATAAAAATTGATTGTTTATAAATATAAAGTATTAAGCTTCCGAGTAATTATATAATTTCCTTCTATATCCTAATAGAATTAACTCATGTAAAAATTAAACGTGTCAATTTAAGAATTTCATTTGAAGTGTATTGCGTACTACAAATGACACTTATTTAGTATTAAAATGAGTTTTTTTTTATTGAGTTCATGAAAATGTTTTTAATTAATTAAACTATTGTTGTTAAATTTAAAAGGTTTGAAAATATTTCATAGTTTAGAAATAGATCTCATTAAGAAATATGAATAAACACCTATATTTTCCCAATTATTAAATGAATGGCAGTGTAAATACCAAGTACACAAGCATCTACAAATTATATAGAGGTTTATATACTAACACACCAACTCAATCCGAATTAATTGCGATGCATAAAATAAGAGACAAAATTAATAATGGGTGTAAAGAAAGAGGCAAAACCATAGAGCATCGATGAAAGAAATTCCAACGCGTCCAAGGGTTAGTAAAAGAAAGTTAATGTGAAAGTAGGAGAGCTACAAATACAGAGAGAAAAGCAACAGTGAGTGGAGAAGTTGTTCTTGTTGTATTGTTGGATACGTTGTTGTTTCATTTAGTTTGAAGGTAAATTCTGTGTTTTGCGTGACAAGTGAGAATACGTAGTGACAATAACATTAGGATGTGGTATGCGTGGCATGTTTTGGACAAGAAGCGTGTATCAATAAGAGGGAACAACTTACCTGTCCGAAAACCTCCCAACAAAAGCTTGGTTCCACTTATCTTTTTACAACTTCAGATTCTGTCCGAAATTAGGAGGAGAAGAAAAGAAAGAAAGTTGTGTAGAACCTTAACCTTAACTTTGGTCTCCCTTTTTAACAATTTCTCTTCTACCAAGTTTTTTTTTTTTTTTTTTTTTTCGTTAACAAGAAAGACTGTATAGATATTATCACAATCCATATACAAAGGTTATTTACATATAAAAAGAGAGAACATTTCTTTCCAAAATTTCTCTACTATCAACACATATCCAGATCTTCTGATTATATTTTCTTTCATAACAAGCAATCCATCTCTATATAAACATTAATATTAATATCATATAAGTAAATAAATAAATTTTAAGATAAAAATGTCATGTTATAAAATACTATTTATCTTAATGTATAACTTGAAAAAAAATACATCATTCTAATTTCTTAAATTCCAACTCATAAAATCTCTTCAAATTGAGTGAGATTAGTGAGATACACATGCCAATTATACTGTATTCAAAAATCAAAATAACTTTCTATAATTTATTTACTATTGAACCCATTCTTCAAATTTTTGCGTTATTGTGTTATTCGTCGTAACTTTAGTAGGACACTACGAAAAAAAAGTATTAGATATTAAAATTACTTTGATTGATATGATTTTTTGTTTAATTAAAATTTATATTATTATAATAATTATTTATACATATTAATTGTAATATTTTTATATTAATAAAATAATCCAAGGTAACACGTTGTTAATATTAATATACCGTATTTATTCAAAGACAAATTTAATGCGAAGATGTTAATATATATATATATATATATATATATATATATATATATCATTTTTTATAGTTGAAATTTCTCTCAATATATAATGTGCATTCGGACGAAGGTACCATGGGATGTCGTAGAGTCTTCAACTTTGCCTCTAGCATTTCCCTATTAACTTGTGACACAATCCAATAAAGCATTGGATGACTTCATGGCTGTACTATCAATTCTAATTTTTTTAGCAAGATATTTCAAATGCTTGAAAACGAAAGCTACATGAATTAATCAAGAATTAAATCTACAATACCAAGATATCAATTTTGGAGAAAAATATGTTGCAAAACGGATCAAATTAGACTAGGTTTAGAAAATGAATTAGAGTAATAAGATTTGTTCATTTTTTTTCTTGAACACCTCCGTCCAGATAAATAAAATAAAATCAATTATTATTTATGTCAATAACCAAACTCGTACATCTGAATTAAATTAGGAAATTTTTGACATGCTTAAAATCAATTTTTTAATAACTACATTTTTAATATGAATTTTCATGCAACACTTGTTGATTACTAAATTTTCATGCAAGAATTTAATTAATAATTTTTGGTAAGGTCTACCCTCTTGACTGCATTTTTTTTTCATTATAAAATTTGATTCAATGCCATTATAATGAAATTACATGCAGGTAACAAATTTAAGAAAAAAGATTTGTGCAGAATCTTTTTTTAGAGGCAATCTTTTTAGTGGTTAAGTACGTAAGTTTGATCTTTATTCCTTGAATTTGATTGTTTGGAGCAGCAGTGACGTTAAGCATAAGGACAAGTGAGATGTGTATACGTCACACAAAAAGAACGAAAAGAGAAGTAACCTTTGTGGGTGGCAGGAAGAACAGAAGAGAACAAGTAAGAAGGATGAAACATTTAACCAAAACAAAGGACAAAATGAGGATAAGATGCATATCTTGTTCATCACAAAGGGAAGCCACCCACAGTAGCATAGCAGCCACCACGCCACACCTCAACACGCCTCTCTTTTCCACCTTTCCTTTCAAATCTACTATATTCCCTTTTCCATTTATCATCACATATATTATACACATCACACTCCACTGCATTTGTTCCTTTACTATTTCCGTCTCTAACAATTATTCTTCAACTTTCATGTTTCTCCAAATAATAATCAAACATTTTTTTAATTATAATAAACTAATAGTTCGCCTACGTGTCCTTTTATAGAAAATGTTCATTCTGATTATTTAAAGGGTAATTTAAAAAAATATTATAATAGTCTTTTAAAGCTTACGAAAAGGTAAAACACTATATTTAATATCTATAAGTATTAAAATTGTTGGTGTGGATATGCATATGTGGAAGAACACGCGATGTGTCGCGTAGTGGAGATGGGTAATCCAAATTGGAAAGATTAGGGTGTAGGAGCCATGGAAGTAGCTAGGGTGTGGGGATGGGGTTGTTTTAGACAAATGTAGAATGATAGGTCGTGAAAAGAGTATTTATAGATATGGATAGAATAGGAGTTGCTATAATCTCATTCCCACAACACACGTCTCATTCGTGTATCTAAGTGATGAGATTGGTGATAATGGACTCTCACTCACATCTCCTAACCCTAATACAACTTACAACCTTTCTTTCTTTTTTTCACACTCAAGGTGTCAACTTATTGCAACTGCTAACACAACATGACACATTAGCTACTCCCCACGACATGTTTCTTTACGGTTGTTACATTAATTAAGGTCCTACGGAGCTTCCCCATAAGCCACGTTTCCATGCACTAATCATTTACAATATAAAGTTTTAATCTCAAAAGACATTTCATATTATATTATATCTATATATAGACATTTCATATTATATTATATTATATATATATATATATATATATATATATATATATTTATATAAAATTGAAGTTTAAGATATTTTTTAAATTTGTTTATAATACACTTTTCAAGTCATTTTAACTCAAATTCATATTATATATTTTTCTAAAAGCTTTCAATTTTTAAACAATATATATACAATTTTGACTTTGTACAATATTATAATATTATATTTATTGATGGCTTTCTAACTTGATCTTATCCTAAATGTTATCTGTTTTAATTGGATAATCAGCAAATGAAACAATTAGCAACAAACAAGGATATGACATATTTTCTTTTATGTTCAGTTTTTAAAGAGTACAAATATCTCAACCTAATTAGTGATAACAATATTGTAATATTAAATAAAGAAAACTTTTAGCAAATTAATAATATTATCAAAGATTTATTTTTACTTCCAACCTATGTGTTTGATTTTATGTTTAAAAACCTCAACAAAATCTAGCATTCTTAACTTGTAAAACAACTTTTTTTATTGAGTAGATTATTATTTTGATAATTAGACGTCTTTCTTCTTTTATAGTTTTTTTCGACTTGTTTCTTTCATGAGATTGAAAAATAATTCAAACATCTAAAAAGATATATTGATCCCAATTGAGTTTAAGCCTAATTTTACCATGACATTTTCTTTTGGCTCAAATTCATCTAAGGAGTTTTAATCGTAATTGTGAAGTAAAGTTTGTAACATTGTAAACTTAGTGTATAATTTCCACTAAAGATAATAGATCTTTCGCAAATGATGACGTTCATATGACCACCACCCACACCATCTTGAAAATATGCTATCATTATGTTTTTCTCCTTGTAATCTTAAATGTAAGAGTGACTTTTATATGTTATCCTCCATTACTAAAGTACATTCACCATATTGAAGTTAGTCGTAAGTGTTATTATAATTATATTTTTGCATAGTTTTGTGTTGGTACCTGTTTCTAGTTAAGAATATATATCTTTTACTAGTTACAAGTTTAGTATTTCTTTGTTTTTTTCACTTCATCTTTGTCATTTTTTTAAGAAATTTTAGTTGCTTTAAATGATTGTCTTTAATAATTGATTCTCCTTGATTTAATCTTACAGAGTCACCGAAACAATACCAATATATCTTATTTAGAGAGATTAACTTATGTATGGACGATTAAATGTAAGTTTAGATATTTGTTAACAAAGTAATAATATGTTTTGATTATAACAAATAATGTCAAGTTTTGATATATTTAACAAGTTTGTCAGGTATGAATCACTCTAAGATTTATTTCAATATAAATAAATGTAATTTGTCTTTCATTTTACATCTTACAAAGAACCAACTGATCCCAATACTAGAAAACAAGAAACTATAGCACAAAAGGTTTCGTGAATTACCTCTAGACGATTAAAATTTAGACAACTCATCACAAAACATGAGAAGATTGAAATGTTAGAAGATCAAGATTTTGACGAATTAGAAAGTCATTTCTTCTTGCACACTAAGTGTTTGACAAATATATACATGTTTTGTTTAACCTTAAACTCTTTATTATAAAAAAAACTATACTTTCTTTTAATTGTTTTGTCATCTACACTTTCTACTATTATAACACATGTTCCTACAGAGATAATTCTTACTACAATTTTATTTGAGTAATTTGATTATACTTGCAAAAGTTATTATCAAACAACAATCCAAAACCATGAGTTTTAAAATCAATTGTGTTATATCAAGATGGTTTAATATTAAATAATTTATATACACTAGATGACCTTAATGCTAAATGTTTGATGATAATAAATAAAATGAAGTTTAGAATTACTAATGGTTTATTAAGATACATTCGTATTATAAGAAATACATATACATTTGTGAATTCAATTAAGCTAAAAATAGGACTTAATAAGTTATTTACCTTTTCATGTTTAAAAACAACATAACTTATCTATCTTCCAAATACAAACACAATGTAATAATAGACAAAGTATTAAAGGAGTAGGATGCATTTATTTTTTACTAATATAAAAGAAATATTTTTGAGCTTCTATAAATGATGCTCAATTGAATTTATTATTTAGTAGGTTGATCCTAATATGTGTATCCATGCAAGCTTTTGTGTCCAAAATAAGTAAGAATGTATTACAAAGCATGATCTTTCTAGAGAATGATTAAATGTGTTAAAAGATTAAAAGGTTATACTTTATGTCTGCGCAAGGACAAAGAAGCTCAAAACCAGAAAGGTAACTCACACTACCTGCAAGGTCATGTTCATGAACCCTAAAAGACGAAATTCATTTGCATGAAGAAAAATAAGGACAATTAATGTAAAATAATTTATTGCATGCAAAGGCTACACACTTTTTATTGAGAGAAAATAATTATAAGGATCTAAAACATCTACTTGAATTTATAGACCTTGAAAGAGCTAAGCCAAATTATTTCTCACAAGGAGTGTTAATTTATATATTCTCTTAAGGAGATTTTCTGTTTATAATTTTCTTTCATACATGTCTTTGTCTTCGTAGCAAAGAGTGAAGCTAAAGAGTAGTTGCAAAGCCAAAAGCAATTTAATATTAAATAATACTTAGTATTCTTAATTTTAGAAGGATATTAAGATATTTGTTAGGAGTGACATTTGGTACTTGTATAAGTTAGAAATTATAATAAAAAATATTGTACTCAATTTGACTATAATGAAATCTTTCAAGAATTACTTAAAAGAAAACTGGATATATATTTTAGCTTTAAATAAGGTAGTATAAAAACAAACTTTGAATTGTTGTTCTATTATATATTTAAATTAACTACTTTATTTAACTTTTACATCCAAATAAGAAAAATTTATTATCATTTTTTTCTAAAAATAAAAATAATTTTGTATTAGACGGTCTACTAGATTTAACTCTATTTAAAGATAGAGTTATTCAACTATTTCAAATTGTCAGTTTAAATGAAAAAAAAAAAAATTCTTCTAAATTCTCAATCCATCTATTTTAAACATAAATTTAGTATTATTAGTCAGGAATTTAATTTCTAATATTCTTACAAAACATTGTCAAAATTGAAAAGCAGATAGTTAGATTAAGAAGATAGTATGTAATTATATATACTTATATTTTGTTATGTAAGAAATGATTTTATGTGGTAAGTTTTCTTTTTATATGTAGACTCTTATAAATCTCTTAGGTTAATATATAGATTCTTATTATATCTCTTAAGTTAATGTGAGAAGTACAAATACATAAAAATATTAATTGCTAAATGGTTATCATTAAGGAAATATATGTTTTTGTTATATTTGAGAAGAGTAAGCTATTTATAAAGTCTTTCTTTTATTTTATTTTTTTATATATATAATGGTTATTTGTAACAATGTTTTGTGTACATATTTTATATTTCTATTTTATCTTTAAATATATTTTAAATTTTAAAAAGAAAAATATTTATAATCTATAATAATATATAAATGAGATTCTTTCTTTTAGTGTATGTATTTTATATTTTTATTTTACCTTTAATTATATTTAAATTAAAAAAATCAATAATAATATATAAAAGGATACATATTTAATATTTATATTTTATTCTTAATTACATTTTAAAGTTGAAAATTAAAATAAATTATTAAAATAATAAAATTAATTATGATATAATCATCAATTATTTTTTTAAGTAACCATAACTATTAATATTATTTGTTTTCTTAAAAATATATAGACAGAGAGTGCTTAGTAATAAATAACTCAATCTTAATCTATGGAGTATAAAAAAGTGATAATGAGAAGTATGAAATGACTTTTAGTGAAGCTGTAGACTAGTAGAGGAACTCTCCCATACCAAAAAGGAGGCTCAAATTATATTTGAGTTGGTTTGATTTGATTCACTTCATATTTTCATGACCATCATACATCATACATACTAGTCTGGATTGTATGTCATTTTATGAAAAATTATATTTCAAATATTAGATATATTTTGAGTATAAATTAAAATATCTCAAATTTGCCCAATTTCATATATTTTTTAGAAAGTAAAATTTGTTTAAACAATTATATATTAATATAATTTTTTAACTTACTGGATGATATATTATCTAAGGTGTTATGGAGAACCAAAATTCCATGTTATATAATGATTAGGTTCACTTGTTAGTTTTTTTAATGCCATGCTTTTAAGAGAGTTACAGTTGTTTCAATTTCTTACAAGTTGAAATAAAATCTAGAGTATTTGTAATACTTTGAATTGCTTCTAATGTCATAGACCAGTCATACAAATGTTATTTTTATGACTATAAGCAAAATAAATATGAGTTTTTTAACCTCTAAAAATATAATTTATTTAAAAATTATTTTTTTCACCTGCTTACAAATTGACATGTTAATTATCTTGTGAAATATTATAAGAGTTTTCTTAATTTTATTTATAAATACTCCTTTAATTCTACAATTTCATCGTATGCAATATTAAGATTAATGTATTGTGCCAATATATCAAGTTGAGTTATACTTGTTTTTATATATTATTGTATTTTAATCAGGTCAAATTTAAATTCAAATAAATAATACTTACACAAAATTCTCTTAGTGTTTGGATATGCACAAATTTAAATTATCTTTCAAGTTAAACTATCTTTCTAACCATTAGACTTAATGGATATTTAACTAACCTTTCAAACTTTTATAACTGTCCTTTTATACAATTTTATTGCTGTTTAGGTTTCTATGATAGTCTAATCTTAGAGCTATATAACAGTTAGTCAACCATAACTTAAACTTTCCTAATTGATTATCAGTTTTTTTATTATTTTAATAATTAAATTAAATTTTAATATCTTTTGAAAAGTATTAATTCATAATTTAATTATAATTAATTTTTATAACATTTAACTTATTTTATATAAATAAAATTAAGAACTGATGTAGTACAAATATTTATTTATTACAACTTTTTTATTGTATAACATTCCAATTTATCTTATATTCCCCTCTAGAATATATAAAAGAAAAAATGTCATATATTGTGAACTTTCATATAAACAAATTTATCTAATTTTATTTTATTTATAAAAAATATTTCTAAAGCACCTTCTAATTAACAACATTCTAATTTTATATAATATTTTTGTTTATATGTCAAATTTGAGTAAGACATATTTTGAAATTTATTTTTGAATTTAGATGAGTAAAAATAATTAATGTTAATTGAATTTTTAATCAAAGAAAAATTTATATTTATATTTATATTTAAATCTATAAGAAATATAATTTATACATAAAAATTGTTTTCATCTTTGTACATTTTACCAAATTGGTCACTGGTTCTTTTGAATGGGGAGAATAATCCCACAATTTTTGAAATATATGATTTTAATTATTTTTTTATATCTAGTGACTGTTTTTACATTAAAACATGGTTAAAAAATTAATTTATATATTATTTTAAGTTTAAAAAAAATTGATAAGCATGAGTCAAAACAAAAATAGTTGGGTCAATAACGGATTATTCTGACAATATTAGTATGGAAAATAGTTATTTGATATTACTTTTCTACCACACATCCCATGTACAAAATTAGAGCAACAAATTATTTTGAAAACTTGGTATGAAACCTAAAAACAACAAAATAAGGGCATAAACTGGTAAAAAGAAGAGAGAAGAGAAGTGTAATGTAACTGAAGCAGTTGCTGAATCGTAGTTTGACCTCGAAATGAGTTTGGTCTTAAACGAGTGCCCAGGATTCGGTACCTGAAATTGCCCACTCCAATGTCACTGCCTGCTAAAACACGTTCCTAACGGCCACGCACCAAGACACATGTGTCTCTCACGCGCACACCCAATAATAGCTAATGTTGTTTCAAATCTGGGGTTAGCTTGAATTTTCAAAATAACTGAAGTTAGTTGTTTCACTCAACAAATTTAACCGCTTTTAAAGCAGATTACTATTTACTGTCTCCCTCTCATTTCTTTTTCTTACTGTTTGTTAGAACAAAAACTAATAAGATGAGAAGAAGAATAGACTGTTCAAAATCAAAGCTATGGTGCAGACAAGAGAAAAGCATTTTCTTTAGCAGTACAAAATAAGAGCCATTTTTTCATTTTTAATATTACATAAGTTATGCAGGACGAGGGTGCGGATCTGGGTCAACCAAGTTTGACCAGCATAAACGACAACATTAGGGCTGTTTCAGTAATTAAGTAGTTGTGGTCCCACCTTAACATTTGTTGTGTCCGTTTACATTTACATACTTATTTCTGAAGAGGTATTTAAAAACCTTGGCAGTGTCTTTGATGTTGTTGTGGTCCAGGTTTGGAGATTCATAACATCACATTACATTACCCTCCTATATATAACTTGCTACCTAGGTTTTCCTCTCTCTTTATCTCTCAAGCGAGAGACAGAAGAAAAAAGAGAAGAAGGAAGAAGATTGGACATGAGAACAAGGAGAGGAGTGTGTTATCCTGAAGTAGTCTCAAGGATGTGTTCCGATGTGAGGCTTGCCAATAAAAACAAGGATCTGCACATGCAGATGCGTATGCATGTCGCCGCAGACTCCTTTATTTATAGCCGGAAAAGGCAGAAGAAGACGCCGGAAAAAACCGTTTCCGATTACGATTTTTTTGAGTCTTTACCGGATGACCTTGTAATTTCTATCTTCTGCAAGCTTAGTTCTACCGCCACTAAACCTTCAGATTTTCTCAATGTTTTAATGACGTGAGTAATTTCTCAACCATTTTTCTCTTCTTGCATTTGTTTGAACGGTGTCTGATTCTAGTATTTGTTGAACAGGTGTAAGAGATTAAACAAGTTAGCACTCCATTCGCTTGTCTTGTCCAGAGTCTCTCCAAGAGCTTTAGCTATTAGAGCCAAAGATTGGTGCGATTCAGCGCACCGTTTCCTCAAGCACTGTGCGGATGCCGGAAATGTTGAAGCCTGTTACACTTTAGGCATGGTGAGTTAGTTCTCAAACATATAACCTGAAATTCAAGGAAATTAGAAAAATACTGTCATGTGTGAAGAAAATGTAAATTGTTATTGCTTTATCTCAAATCTAACTTGTTGATTTCTACCTGTCTGTGCGCAGATTCGGTTTTACTGTTTGCAAAACCGAGGGAGCGGCGCGTCGTTAATGGCGAAGGCAGCGATAAACTCTTACGCGCGTGCTCTGTACTCGCTGGCCGTGATTCAGTTCAACGGCAGCGGCGGAACCAAAAGCGACAAGGACTTACGCGCCGGCGTGGCGCTCTGCGCCAGAGCGGCGTTTCTCGGCCATGTGGACGCGCTGCGCGAGCTCGGTCACTGCCTGCAAGACGGTTACGGCGTGCGGCAGAACATCGCCGAGGGGCGGCGGTTCCTCGTGCAGGCTAACGCGCGGGAGCTCGCGGCCGTGTTGTCCACGAGCGCCGCCGCGCGCCACTGGCTGACGTGCAACCTTCAGCCACAGCTTCGGCAGGGGATCGGATGTCCGTTGCTCAGCGATTTCGGATGTAACGTGCCGACGCCGGAGGTGCATCCGGCGAGCCGGTTCATGGCGGAGTGGTTCGCCGCTCGCGGCGGTTCGCCTGGACAGGGGCTGAGGTTGTGTTCGCACGCCGGGTGCGGGAGGCCCGAGTCAAGGAAGCACGAGTTTCGAAGGTGTTCTGTGTGTGGCGCGGTGAACTATTGCTCACGCGCCTGCCAAGCACTGGATTGGAAGTTCCGGCACAAGGCGGAGTGCGCCCCCGTGGAGCGGTGGCTTGACGAAGACGGCGAAGACGTCGGAGACGAGGATAGTGACGGCGAGGTTATGGCTATGGCGGATAGTTAGGTAGTTTTTGTTAAAGAATCAGTGACGGTAACGGAAAGGAAGTTTGGGTTGGACGGAGGAAGATTTGGATCTATTTTTGATGAAAAGAGTGAAAAAAAAAAACTGTTAATTGGCCGTCTAAAAAAAGGTATAGGGTACTTTTTTGTTGTATAGTGAGAGAATTCTCCAAGAAAATCAAATCGACAGTAGCTTAAATTTCTTTTTATGTTTTATGCAATTTTAGGGTTTAGCTTAGAGAATCAATGATAAAATGTTAAGTGAAGTTTAATTGGAAAATAATTAATACCAATTAGAATGAGATAATATTTCTAAAAAATATATGTTTGGGAGTAGATAGGTATAGTTTGTTTGGGATTGAGGTGTTGGTGGATATGAGAAAATTAAATGTAATTAAGTTGAAGGTGGGGGATTTGGTGAGGTGTGATTTGTCTCTATTGATTTAATGCGGCGCCATGACATAAGTTAAAAAACTAATTTAACATTTTCATACACTTTTACCTCCCCTCACATGCATGCTATATGATTAGGGAAGTTTGTCTGTGTGATCCAACAACTTGTTAGTAGCTTGATGGAAATTATTAGAAAAATATGTTAATGACAAATGATGCAAAGCAACCTATCATATCATTACTTGGTACCACCAATAATTATTTGCAAGATATTATTAAATTTTATTTTATGAAAGACAGCAACCAAATGGCATAGCAAAGGAAAGGTTTAAGCGAGGTTAATAATAATTACCATTCCTGTGCTTTATGTAGAACACTAATCTTCAACCAGACATTTGCTTGACCTGTTTACAACATGTTTCTAATAATTGTAATCTATTAATAACAAGTTTTAATTCACCTCTTTCAAAATTCAGAAACTAGCAAACAAGTATATATGGCGTTGATAATAATAGATAATGCATTTAATAAAATGTAAATTATTAAATAAAATTTCAAATTTGATTTGATTGAAATGCCAATCCTATTAGCAAACATGTGTACAGGATAATAACTTGGATGACACAATAAATGTTTCGGTACTTCAAGTCAGTTCTAACGTTTAAGATATTAACTACAGTACCATGTACAGTATTTTAACTTTGATTAATTAGATAATAAAAATCAACTAGCGAAATAAATAAAGCGGTTACTCGTTAAAACAACAGATAATTATGTCATAACAAGATGATGGCATACTTTTGGGTGAATGTTTTTCCTATCAACATTACATTTTATTTTTTAAAGTAAATATTTTTTTTGGTAATAAATTATATTTTTGGATAGTTTTTTTTTTCTATAAATTTTGTCTCAAATAGAGTTCCTTTACTTCCTTGCACTAGGCTCCTCATAGTGTGTAGAGAAATTCTGTGGAGAATCAATTGGTATGAGTTAATGAATTTATGATGCTGCATTAGTAGATTTAAGCGCATTAACTTTTATGCACGTAATTGGGAAGTTGCTTTATTTATATTTCATTATATTTGACCTAATTTATTATTTATTATAACTCACTGAGCATTATATTAAATTTTATCAATCAATACCTAACGAAGTTGTACAATAAAATTATGTTAATGACATTGGTAGGATTTCAACTAAATGCTACTCCAGAACCAGCTTCCATCTAGCTTTAATTATCACTGTATTTTTTCTTTTGGTCAAAAAGGAATCAGAAAAGATGAAAAAGAAAAGTAGGAGAAACATTTTGCAAATTTCTTGTTGGGTTTCACAAAAAAGTTAGCTGGCTGGAACTCTGAACATATATAATAAGCTGAAAATAAAAGGGAAAAATTTAAAATAAAGATTCGATTTTGCATAGATTATTAATGTCAAATGGGAAATAAATTAATTAAATGGGTAAGAAGGAAGGTGAGGAGATGATGGACTGCACTTATTCTTTCTGCAATGCTTGTTATTTATTTATTTGTTTTTGGTCCAGATTCATTATTTATTTCAGTTGCACTTAACCCCATATAGTAGTGAATGGGTGGACTAGGCCCAGTGCAATAACTAGTCCCATTTCCCAAATTCATTCAAATTTTAGAGTTGAAATGACAGAGAAGAATATCTCAAAAGACATTATAGAGAAGTATAAAAAATGGGGTATAGTTTGGCATCTTTTTAAAGCAACAAACATTGGATTTCATTTTATTAACTCTTTTCATGAGTATCGTCTTTATACCTAAAAGCATGGAAACAAAAAATGGTGGAGTTAAAGTTAGTGATTCAATATCACTTATCTCTAATTTGAATTAGAAGATGAAAAAATGAGAAAGTAAAAAGAAAAAAAAAACATATATATGTCTTGGTTTGATTAGGGTAGATTTGGTTTATTATAAAAGAAAATTGCTAACTGTGGTACGTGCTAACTACCACTATTTTGTGGAAATATAAAGAACCTTCTGTGACAGATGGGTTTCTTATGCATTTGAAATGGGTATCTAACTGTTAATTTTTTTCTTTAAAAAAAAAAAAAATTTCTTCTTGTTTTGCCACTTGCATTGGAATCTTTGTATTGTAAGATTTCAAGAGAGATAACAAAAAGACATACAAGAAAGAAGGAAAATAAATTATTTATTCTGATTATTGTGAATGTATTACACCATAACTAAATAGTCATGTATGTTTTAAAAAAATAGAAACATAGAATAATGTCCTTAAACTTATGTTAGGGTTCAAAACAATCATAAATTTACATTTGAAAGCATATAAAGAAATTTAGAGTTTAAGATTTAAGGTTTAGAGTTTAGGATTTCAGAAAGTGATTTTGTAAGAACATTTATAACTCAAAACGTTGCATGAAGATGAGTTAATTGAAGAAGTTTTTGTTGGACCAATTCACATACAAAATGTATAGCAAGCTTAAAGTGTTTGAACTTTTATGTATAATTAGGTTAGTTGCAATTAGGATCACGTTAAAATTATTTGAATAAATCTTTGGTATCGATGAGAGTATACAAAGCTCTTGTAGAAGAGACAGGATCTATAGAATTTGTGTAAGAACTGTTGTAAAGTTGTGATACTTAGCTTAGCTTCCATGTTTGATATAATTTCATGAAGAAATGTAAGATCTAGATCAACTTGTTAGAAGATCGAGAATATAACTCATCTAATGAAACAAAGATTATGGCCAAACATAGAAAAAACACATGCTATAAGTATTCGACAATCACAAAAATAAAAAAAAGAAACAAAAGGATAATGTAAAATGAAACTAAAAGTGAATTAAGGTATGAGATAGGATGAAGAACATACCATCTTAGGAGGAAAACTTCCAAGGACAAATGCTTGAAGAGCCACCATTTGAGAAAGTTTATCAAAATAAAAACTCAACAACAAAAGAGTTGTATGTATAATTTAACTCAATTAAAAATATTTAAAAATTTAGAAACAATTTTTATTTAATTAAATAATTTTGTTAAATAATTTTTTATAATAATAAATTTAACTTTGTATTAAATCTTATTTGAGTTTTGTTATACGTTTACATTATTATATAGGTTTTTTTATAATATTTATGTTTGTGAGCATTTTTTATAAGGTATTTCGGAGTTATAATAATTTTTTATTTTGAATGAAATTAGTTTTTATATTAAATATTATTTAATTTTGTTACATATTGTTTTACTATATTTATGTGTGTGAGTTTTTTTATAAGATATTTGGTAATTATAATACGTAATTAATTTTGAATATGAATAATTTAAAAAATAGTTGTTTGAATAATTTAATTGAATTAAAAATATTTAAAAACTTAGAAACATGTGAATAATATTTTATATGACAAATTTATTTTTGTATTAAATATTATTTATATTTATTATAGGTTTAGGTTATTATATAGGTTTTTTATAATATTTATGTGTGTGACTATTTTTGTATGGAATAGTTAAGAATTATAGATGCGTTTTATTATTATAATTAATTTGAATTAAAAATATTTAAAAGTTTAGAAACAATTTTTATTTAGTTGAATAATTTAATTTTGTATTAAATTTTATTTAAGTTTGTTATAAGTTTAGGTTATTATATAGGTTTTTTATAATATTTATGTGTGTAGTTATTTTTTTTTTTCTGTGGGTGTCAGGAGTTATAATAATTTTTTTACATGAATGAATATAATTTTGTATTAAATATTTTTAAAGTTTGTTATAGACTTAGGTTATTATATATATTTTTTACAGTATTTACGAGTTGTAGTATTTCTTGTATAGGATAAATAGTAATTATAAGAATTAAATTTGAATAATTTAAAAAATAGTTGTGTGTATAATTTAATTTAATTTAAAATATTTAAAAATTTAAAGACAATCTTTATTTATTTAGTTGAATAATATTTCATACGAATTAATTATTATTAATTTTAAAAATTATTGTGTATATAATTTAATTGAATTTAAAATATTTAAGAATTTAGAAACAATTTTTATTTAATTGAATAATTTTTTATTCATATGAATTTAATTTTGTATTAAATTTTGTTTAAGTTTTTTATAAGTTTAGATTATTATATAAGTTTTTTTTATAATATTTACGTGTGTGTATTTTTTCTATTTATAAGGTATCAGGAGTTATAATGATTTGTTATATGAAGGAATTTAATTTTGTATTTTAAATATTATTTAAATTTATTATAGGTTTTGGTTATTATATGACATTTTTACGATATTGATGTGTGTAAGTGTTTTTTTATAAGGTAATCAGTAATTATAACTGCGTTTTATCATTATAATTAATTTTAAATAATTTAGAAAATAAATGTGCGTATAATTTAATTGAATTAAGAACTTAGAAGCAATATTTATTTAGTTGAATAATATTTTATACGAATGAATTAAATTTTGTATTAAATATTATTTAAGTTTGTTACATGTTTGGGTGATTATATAGGTTTTTTTTTTTTTTTTTATCATATTTAC
>Ga0209700_104906_pt1 | contig 23382 bp, 8 predicted proteins | sample SiratroredBW_FD_187528 | JGI IMG/M metagenome (GOLD analysis project Ga0209700, IMG submission 187528) | Root nodule microbial communities of legume samples collected from California, USA - Siratro red BW (SPAdes) (version 2) | ecosystem: Host-associated > Plants > Roots > Nodule | place: USA... | reverse complement strand
GATTGGAAGAAGAGTTTAAGAGAAAAGAGAAAGAGCAAAGCTAGGGCAGCGAAATACAATAGAGCCATACTGGAGGCTTTGCTTGTGCTATTGATTGTTGGTTCTGATTTTGATTCCCATGCTCTTGGGTTTTTATAGACACAAAAATGGTAAGCTGGAAAAAAAAAAAAAAAGTCTAGAAAAATGGCGGGGCAGAGGGTTGTTCAAATTAGCTGAAGAAAGGACAAAACTCCGAAGGATTGGGGGTTTGGTTTTTACGTAAATGTGATTTTAATTCGTAGGTGGTAGCGTGAGTTGGCCTCAAGTGGTACGTGGGTGAGTAGGGTCGGTAGTGAGATTTCTTGATTCCAAACTAAAAAAATAGTGTCGTATTAAACATGTGAATATAGTTAATTATATTTTTTAAATCATCAATAATTTTTTTCACAATCTGCATTATTTAAAAAATATTTTCAATAAAAATTATAGCAAGTAAAATACAAATAGAATTTTAACAATTTTAATTTTGAAAAAAAAAATCTTTTAATAGATGCAACTATAGTAAGAATAGTTAATATTTATTCTACACGATATGCACAGGGAGATAATTAAATGACTTCAACCGACTCAGTGTCTCAAAAAAACATTATTTTATTCTCATTATTAAAACCTTTCTAATGACTTAAACCTTTTAAAATTTCACCATCAATATCATCGTTGCTTAAGTTTTTCAATAATAAATAAAATAAAAAATACATGTCCTTATACGTATTAGATTTCTCAATCTTCTTTTAAGATAACCAAATGTATTAAAAAAATGGATCTCAACAAACTCTTGAACAAACTCAAGATTTTATTGTGTGTATTTAGACAGAGTTTTGTCTTACAAAATGGACGCTTTGGAAAAAAAAATTCATATTCAATTTCCATTTCACTTGTATTCTTTTTTTCATTGGTAAAACCATGTGCAAAAACAGATTCTCTATATCTTTCAAAGTACTTAATTTTTACCACTTCTGTTAATATTTTAATACGAATGTATTTTATTTACAAACTTTTGCTAATTCCATTTACAATAGTCAACTATTCAAACCAAATAACTTCACTTTTAATTTTAGACCATTAACTTTTTTAGTTAATTGAAGTAAAACTTGCCTTATGTTTGAGCTTGAGCTTTAATTGCACATTTACTATTTACATCACTTTCTTGATGTATTTATGACTAAGATTTTATAATTAAACCATTTACATATTATATAGCTACGTTGTAATACTCTAAAATAGTTTTATTTGTAGTGCGAGAGCTTATAGTATAAAAAAGATTGAAGTTATGACTATCACAACCACACAATGTGTATACTAAACCAGGATTTATATTTAATAATTTTTAATATACATTAATGTTTTATCTATTATCAAATCTTGATGCTCTCACATTATTAATTGATATGAAGACCATGAATTTCTAAATTTAGAATATTTGACATTTTTAAAATAATCATGGAAAACGTGTATTACTATTTACAATATAAAAAAAATTATATTATATATTCTTCAAACAAGTACAAAGTAAATAAAAAATACACTTAGAACGAGTATAAACAATAGTGGTAAAACATAAAATACAAAATACTAATAGTAATTAAATAATAATAATATAATAGTCTAACTTTAAAGTACTATAAAATAATATTATAATAATAAACATAATAAAATAATATAATAATTATTTTATATTGAAAAGTAATATCAGAAAAATAAAAATTATGATAGATTATATCATGTGAAACATTTTTTTACGATTAAAAAGTGAAATAAGTTAAAATAAAGCGAATTTTACATTTTAACATAAGTTTTTTGTTCAAAACGTAAATAAAAGAGTTTTTATAAATTAATTTTAATTTATATAGAAATAAATTTTATATTTTATATTTTAAAACGCGAAAAAGAAGACGAAAAAGCAAATCCCAATATGAAATTTGAGGATGGTTGCATTTGAGCTTACGAATCTATGGTTTTAATTTTAATAATTTTTTTATAAAAATAAATAAATATTACATAAATTTGTTTGGATTGAGAGTTAATTTTAGATGAAAATATGTGAAAACTTAAATTGTAAAGATTAAAAAATGATAAAATTTAAAGAAAAAAATTATAAAATTTGTGAGTATTATGACAATAAAAATATTTAATTGATAAATAATAAGATAATATATAAATAATTATTTTATTATTATTATCATTTTTTTTATTATTTTTATTTTCTAAATTTATTATTATTATTTTTATTTTTATTAATACTTCATTATTATTTCATAATTTTATAGTAGTAGTTTATGTTTTATTATTTTTAGTATATTATATTATATAATTAATCGTATTTATTTTATGATGATAATCATAATAATAATAATAATTAATTATATAAAATTATAATATTATTTTAATGGAGTTTAAAGAATTTCTTGACAAATCTCTAATCTGATTATACCTCGTTTTTGTTTTTACATATTATTATATTTTATGATTTTTGAAGTTTGTTTACAATAAAACAAAGTCGTTGGAAACACTACACGATAAAGAGTCTGAGGTGGAACTAAAAGAACGATGATAAATTATTTTTTGGTACAATGAATAGTTAAATAGGTGGACAAGAAAATTAGCTTTCACGTCCAGGTGTCATGGGTCCACAGCTACCTGCTTCGCAGCTACCGGTTCCATGTATTGACTTACGTAGTTGGGCAATTATTAGTGCAATCAGTAGTGATATTTGTTTTTAGAGTAAGTAAATATTTGTTTGTTTAGTATAATAAAAAAAGAATTAAAATTTTAGTAAAAATATTTTAATTTTATTAATTTTTATTTCAATTTTGTTAGTAATAGAGGTAATTAAACTCTTCTTTTGGTCTTTAATAATTACTATTTCAATTTATTAGAAGGAAAAATTAATGCTAACATGTAATTAACATTTTTAAAAGTTTTAAATTTATAAAGAAGAAAAAGAAAGAGTGAAAGATTCTCTTCACCCTCTACTTGTTATATAATTCTTAGCGGTTCATTTAAATTAATTGTTTATTAATATCACTTTTTCTTTAAAAAATACATATGACAATTATATCAATTATGTATTCAAATCAATTATTAATAAAGTTTAAATAAAATTAAAGTTTTTATATTAAAATTCTAATTTGTTTTCTTTTCATACTAAAAATCAAACTGTCAATATTTATTATAGTGAATCAAATATTTATTCTTATTTTTATAATGTCATAATAGAAGTAAAAAAATAGTGTTTCTTAATCATTTGATCATATTTTTTTTTACTAATTATTACTTTTTTTACCATGAAGATCATTTTTAAAAAAATTACTTTAAATAGAAATTAACAACTAGAGCAAATTTATTTAATCTTTTATTTTTGTCAACGAAAAGTATTTAATCTACCTTGTGGCATAGAAAAAAAATGCAAATAGGATTTAAGCAATTTTTATTTTGAATTTCTTTTAGAAGATAAAAAATAATAGAAATAATTAATATTATTTTATATACACAAACATGTTGTATGAATAACTAAAAATGTTTTGAAAGAACTTAATATATTTCTCAAATTTCTTTTAAAAGAACCAATTGTTTTATGCATAATATATAAAAACTCTTCAGTATATATTCAAGATTTGATTTTGCATATTTAGAGATGATTTTATCACTCTATTTTTTTACTACATGTTTAACACTTTTCAACAAATTCGTATTCAATCTCCATTATAATGTAATATTTTGGCACTATAACAACATTTATAAAACCAAAGTTTCAATTTTTTTTTTAATTAATGAACTAAACCTTTTACTAGATATATTGCTACGTCACTTATTTAGTTTGCCAACTTTGACTAATTCCATTTAGTGCAGTTAACAACTCAAACTAAATAATCATAACTATTACAAACTCAAAATTTCCAATTAGGGGGCTGGCTAATGATTGAATTTCAATTCAAATCTTCGCATTATTACCTTCTGATTGAAATAAAATAAAGTTTCACACGTAAGTGAAACTTGGAATTACTTTGTGCTATTCACATGTCTTTCCCAATGTTTTGGACTGGGGTTTGATAGTCATGGAAGAATCGTGAATGGAGGTGGGCTAGGGGCACTAATGGCATATTGATTGTTTTTGTATCATATTGGCTTTTCTTTGGACCATCTCTATGCATACAACAACCTAATTTATGAGTTTCATTTGAAAGCTTCAAATTTTCATCCAAAATCATTTTTGTTTTTGTGAACATGCTTTTAAGACAGACTCTTCATAAAATAAAATCTTGAAGAGATGTTCAGTTTCTATAAAATGGCGTATGTCTCGGGGGGGACAAAGAAGTCACTTTCTTGTATTCTATATTAGATATGGCAAAGTTGATAATAAATAAATAAACTACTACTCCCAAGTGGAAAGAAATATATATTTACCTAATAATACTCTTGACTACTTTTCACACCACATACCACAAATGGAAAGTGTTTAATTGAAAGATAAGAAATAGAAAAATATGATATAATATATTTAGAAGAAAAAATGGAGACGTTACAATCAAAAACAATCTTTAGCTTTAGGGCTATATGGTCAAATTAAGATTATCGCAATCTCATGGTGTCCATAATTTTCTATAGTTTATATTTAATAAATCGTTTTACACGTTATAGTGTTTAACTATAATATTTGATACATTATCATTTTTTATACATTCATATTCTTAATACCAACACCATGAGTTTCTAAAATCAGAATACCGTACACATTTTTTTAAATATATATAAATTTTTAAGTAAATATTATATTCTTCAAAGAAATATAAAAAAATAAAATAACGTAGCACGAACATAAAAAGTAGTTATAAAATATATGTATAAAAATAGTGTAAAATATTATAGATGAAAGATATTATAGAGTAACTTTAAAATATAGAGGAAAGATATTATATAGTAGTTATAAAATATAAAGACTGACTTTAAAATAGTGTAAATTAATATTATAGAGGAAATATAAACTTAATAAAAATAATATAATGATTCTTTTACAAATAAAATTATTTTAAAATTATAAATTATGATGAATGAATTCGTTTGCTCTATTTTTACTGGTAGAAAAAAATCAAAATAGATTAACTATTTTTTCACTTCTAATTTATGTAGAAATTCAAAGTAATACTTTTTAAATTGTATATAAAGTTTTTATAAATTAATTTTAATTTATATAGGAATTAATTTTAATTTTTAATTTTATATGTTAGTACGAGAGAAAAAAAAAGGACACGGAATTTAGGATTGGTGTCGTTTGAGCTTACGTAACTATGACTATGACAGTTAATGCAGGTACAACGCGGAGGTGTCGGGCATAATCAGCGTCCTATGCAGACAAAACCACACTTCAATGCAGAGTTTTGGAGGAGGAATGGAAAGCAAATTTGTAAATGTTTTTTTTTACAGCCATCTTTTAATAAAAACTTATTTAACAATTTTTTAAATAATAAAATACTCCATTTATATAATAATAATAATAATAAGAAATATAAACGTAATATTAAAATAAATAAAAGATTGTATGAATGATAAAAGATATCAAAATATCATTATAAAAAAAAGATAAATTTTATTTAGTTATAATAGCAGTACACGTGGAGGAGTAAAGCACATGGGCCCACATTCCGCAGGTACCGCAGGTCTGCTTCACGTGGTAAATGCATGAGAAGGACGAGTCTATTACAACTACCTACTTCCTATCATTTGAGCATAATATTTTATATTTTTATATTACAAAATTGTTAATAATTTTCATATTCATGATTTTTTAAAAATATATTTTAATTGGAAATAGAGTAAGACTACTTGACTATATTGTTATGCTGTAGAATGTAAATATGATTTTAACAATTTTAAGAATGAAAACATTTTATCAACAGACGTAAGAATAATAAAAGTAAATAATATTATTTTATATGTTATATATGAATTACAAAAATTACTAAATGTCTTGAAACATTTCAAGCAATATTAATTTGAAGACATTTAAGTAATAAAAGCATTAAATTATTGACCAACCACCCAACTATTATGAACAGTATCAGTTGTAGATAAATACTACTGTTAATGATATTATAAGATGACAAATTAAATATTAGGATGATATAAAAGTAATAATCTAATGATATACACCATTCATCGTTATAAATTATTTATTTCGATTGTTTTCCAACTAATACAGTCGAAACAAAATTAGAAGAAGAATAATGATGATGCAGAAAGAAAGGAGAGAACAAATTAGTTATAAAGGAAAAAAAATAGAGTACAATCTAGTTTTTAAAATATTATCTCAATCTTTCTAAGAACATTTAATACGCATGTTGGGACTAAGTAAAATTTTCCAAAAAGATACACATCTTAGGACTAAGTAAAATTTTCTAAAAAAGTCACTTGATATTCACTCGCAACATCAAAGTACAAGAAAACTATGTTCATCAAACAATTTTGCTACTTGAATTAAAAGGAAAAAAAAAAAAAAACTAAAACCTGAGTACAAGGGATCTTAAATATAGATCTTAGTTTTACAAATTTCCTTTCAAAGTACATATAAATATAGGATCTAAACATTTAAGATCTATAACGTGAAGGAAGGAAGAGTTGTTGTAGAAGAACTCTCAATATCTCAAGAAGAATAACTTCTTATACCCACATACCAAAAAAATATTGTGGGACCAACAGAATTTTATTTAAAATTTGAATAAAATAAGATATACTGCTAGCAAAAGAATAAATAAGAACAGTAAAAAAGAATAATATAAAATTCCAAAATAAGAAATTACATTAAATATGGTCTACGAGGACAAAGGCAGAACAGATGAAGGATCTACAAACAAAAAGACTCTCATGAGACAGATTAGACAGATTAGACAGATTAGAGAAGCAATCAAGTATGTCATACTAAAAGGATCCTGGAACAAGGTGAAAAAGTCAAGGAATATCATATACATTTTTTAAAGTAAAAATATCTATTAATATTTATAAGATAAAGTATAATTTATTAAGTAAATATTATATGCTTCAAAAATATATAAAGTAAATAAAAATAACTCTTTATGACTAATATAAGTAAAAAATATGAAAACTAGCAGTAATACATAAGAATATAATACAGTCTAACTTTTAAAATAGTATAAAATAATATTATAGAACAAAGATAAACGTAATACAAAAATATAATAATTTTTATTATACTTAATATAATATTATAAAATGAAAATTACGTTTAATGGAATCTTTTCGACTTATTTTTAGTGTTTGAGAAGTTAGTGAATTAAACTATAATAGATTAGTTAATTTTGGTACTTCTTAGTACGCAGCAGTTAAAAGTAAATTTTAAAAAAAAATATATATGATGGATTTTTTATATTAAATTAATATAAATAAATTTTAGTTTATATAGAAATTGTTTTTAATTTTATACTTCAAAACGAGAAAAAAAAAGAAAGACAAAACCCCAAAGAAATTTGGAATTGAATTGTGTTTGAAGTTACGTAACCAATTTAATGCATTTCTAATAAAGGACATAGAGACTCTTTCAAAGTAGTGTACTAATAAAGAGGGAGAATAGTTTTGTAGATACATTATGAAGATGTCACGTGGGAAATGCGTGATAATGACCTGTCTACACCTACTTTCTAATTATTTAAGTACATTAAATATACTCTTAATAAATATTTTACATTGATGATTATTTAAAAATATTTTTTTAATTGAAAATGGAGTAATTAACCGATTCGATCTGAATGAAAATATGGTTTTAATAATTTTAACTATGAAAAAGTTTTATCAACTGATGGAACAATAATAAAAATAGTTAATATTATTTTATATGTAATACATGTATTAAAAAACGATTAGAAGATTTAAAACTTTAAATTTGTACAAGTATTATTTTTTAAAGACATTTCATATAGTATGAAGAGTTCTTTTTGGTAACGAATTCTTTAATTATTAACAACTTATTATGGATAAAAATTAGTTGTATGTATAAAAGTTAAAAGTATTTCGGCATATGTAGTATTATACATTAAAATATTAGTATTTTAATTACATAATCAACGTTGAGATTGATAGTAACACTATAAAATAATTAATCAAATGAAAGATTAAAAATATATGAGTTCTCCTAACACTTATTTGAGTAAAAATTCATTAAAAATAATAATAGTAAGTGAGAATTTTAACATATACATCGTTCAATCTTTATGTATTTATTATTTTATTTATTTTTCAACTCATTCGAATATCGAAGTGGCTTTATAGATATATCTTGAATCAATTTAAAGAGTAAAATAATACATCTTAATTATGTAGAAGGAAACAGAAAACATCTCACTCACAAAAGATGAAGGAGAGTACATGATGATCTCAGAAATCTTGATCTTTGGAAGAATATTTTATACTCATCGTCAGTTCAAGTAAGATGTGTACTGAATTAAAGCTTTCTTTAGAAGGTAATAAAATCATCAAAGAAATCATATTTTCTCTTTAGAATGGTGCACTCAACTGTAAGTGTTAGGACCGTCTAGTCAGACTATTTAATCCTTTGATGTTCACATGAAAATCTTTCTACACCTCTGTCTTCATTAATTTCGATGTTGTTGATGGACTATGTTAAGTCCTTAGTAAAAGAGTTATTAGAATGTCTACTCCTTGTAACCACTAGACCGTCTACTACGACTAAAAATACAAGATTAGAAAAAATAACAATTAAGGCTAAATAAACCTAATTAGACGAATTTTAATTAAAAAAATGAATTTATCGTTGATTACAGTCCACGGACACCATGATTAAAGATTCTAAGTGTGAGTGAAATTATTCTTATCAAATACCCTAAACTTATCCTTTTGCACTTCTAGGTACAATTTACTAGTGACTAACAAAAAAGAGAAAGAACAAACACATAACATATTAACAATAGGCTCTAGGAATGTGCAAAAGCAAGCAAAATACAACCTTCAAAAAATGAAGGAGTTAAGAAAGATTGCTCATGAGTAAATTTTAAATAAAAATTAGTAAAATTTGGTCAAATACTACGGCAGTTGGGAGCTCCCAACCGACATAGTATGTCCCTCAAGTTAAAATTAGGGATTTCAAGAGAGATATTAACCCTTGGGTGTCATTTTTCTCTTACCCTTACATTTTTCTCTTACGCTTACATTTTTCTCTTACGTTTTCTTCTCCTTCACCTTCTCCTCAGCCTCGCTGCCGTTTTTTCTCAGCTTCGCATGGTGTCGTTTTTATTCTCACTAGTTTTCATTTGTATTTCGCGTCGCTTTCTCTTCTCACTGGTTTTCGTTTGCATCTTTGTTGTTCATTGGTTTTGCTAGGGTTAGTTTGGCTCCATTTTTGGCTTCTTACATGTCCGTTTGGTCTGCGCAAGCTTCTTGGTTGTCTCAGCTGAATGCTTGGTTCGACACCCCTTGCCTCTTCTCTTTGTAAGAGGTTAGCAATTTTGTAAAATTCATTAAAAATAGTTAGAAATTTATTTTTGACACAAATTTTTTATCAGCATCTTGATTTAGTATATATTTGGTGGTAGAGTTCTTACATTGTATAGGTTTATCATAGATTTAGGGTTTCAAAAATTTAGGATGAAGAAACTTCAAACGACCATAACTTTTGATAGAGAGCTCCGATTGAGACGCTCCAAAAATAAAAGTTGCTCGAAATTGGGCTCGGTTGGGCCTTCGGAAATTCCAAAATTCCATCATTTAGGGTTTTTTTTATTTTTTTGTTATTTTTCACCTATTTTTTTTAGATTGTAGCCTTTTATTTCACATATCTATACTTGTTAGAAATTTCTAAAATTTTTTGTGGTGTTTTCTTGTATCAATTAAATATTTATCAACTCATTACTTTTGTTTAAAAAATAACTTTTTTGGGCCTAAGTGAGGGATTGAGTCTTAAGGTGCAACCCTCTTTATTAGGAAAGTCAAAACCTTGATTGAGGAGGTCAAAATGGAGTCAACCATGGCTAACCACAAGCCTACATGACTATGCAACATCAAGGGAGCTTTGGAGCTTATAAACACTTAGAAAATGCAAGATTTGAGCAACATGGGACTTGGGACATGTGTATATGCAAAAATTATAAGTGTAACTAGACTTTGAACATTTTAGTCCCACATCTGTTATACTAATGAGTATTAGGAGCCCCTACGCTTATAAATAAAAGCCTACCCCTACTCTTGTACTCACTTTGAAATTGAACTTGATTTTGACTATGCATTGTGCTTGTCTTTTTTCTTTTAAAGTCACTTAATTTGGGAGTAATCTTCTCCTATGTTCACCACCAAGGAACCTTCCTTGAAAGTGAGCACCCTTCTTGAGTTTCTCTCTAGAAACTTGAGGAAAAGTTTAAAGTTCAATTAGAGTCTTCCACTGCCTCCTAAAGGGTTTCTATCAACATAGCAATTTTGCGTTTTAAAATTTTCTAGCCTCATTTATTTTATTTTTCTTAAATTTTTTATTTTTATGTTAATTTTATTTTTCTTTATATATAATATTTTTTTTAAACTAACATGTTATTCTAGACTTGTTGTATTTCTTTTTTTAATCCTATAGTCACTTAGAATATTGAACTATCTATTAAGGAAGAGATAACAGAAGAGAATCAAAATTGCACGAGAACCATAGAGGAGTCAATCATATACATGAGTCCTAGAGACTTTTCTAGCATTGTAAGACTCATTATGAAAGAGAAGATTGAACTATCTGTTGAGAAAGAGATAGTTGAAGAAAATCAAAATTGCAAGAGAACCATAGAGGAGTCAATCATGTACATAGTCCAAAAGACTCTTCTAGCATTGTGAGATCCATTATGAAAGAGAAGATTGCTGAAATGAAGCATGTTCTCTTACAACTAATCAACTCTTACCAATTTTTTGGCATAGATCATGAAGACCCACATACTTATCTATATACCTTCTATGAGTTAAGTGGTACGGTTGGAATTATAGGAACTGATAAGGAAGCATTATTTTCGAGACTCTTTCCATTCTCCCTTATTATAAACGCTATGGCTTGGCTTTAATCTCAGCCTAACCAAAGCTTGACTAGTTAGAAGGACGTGAAGACTAAATTCTTGGCTCATTTCTTTCCACCGTCAATGAATACTGAAGCGAAGGCAACTATAGCTACATTTGTGCACGGTATTGATGAACCGTTGTGTGAAGCATGGGAAAGATATAACCATGGGTTTGAAGAAGAGATATAGGTGCAGATTTTTTGTAATGGACTTAAACCACAAATAAAGAAGATTTTGGATGCTTCCTTTGGTGGCTCAGTTTTTTTCAAGACTACAGACGAAGCAATCACTATTATTCAGTCAATGGCTTCTACTGATTTGAGAAGTCAACATGGAAGGACACTGGTACAAAGGAAGGGAGTGTTAGAGTTAAATTCTCAAGATGCCCTCCTAGCTCAACATAAACGTTTATCCCAACAAATAGAAGTTCTCACTCAGTAGATGGCAAAGCTCCCTCAATAATTACAAGCCATGTAGGCCAATTATTTCCTAGTTTAGCAGGTGATGATGTGTGATTTTTGTGGAAGAAATCACTCTAATGGTTATTGCTGATTGCTTAGTAGTTCTCAAAGTGAAAAGGTGAATTATATAGGGAATCAAGGGTAGTCACAATTATCCAACAACCCTTATCAAAACTTTTACAACCAAGGATGGAGACAAAATAATGCTAATTATGGTGGAAGGCAAGAACATGGAGCATCAAATAATGGATTTTACCAACAACAAAACTCACTTTGGCATGAGAAAATAATTAAGTTGGAAGATACTTTGCAACAATTCATGCAACTATCCCTACATAACCAAAAGAACAGGGAAGCGTCTATTAAAATTTGGAGGTACAAGTAGGTCAACTTGCAAAACAAATGGGAGACCATAAAGGTTAATCATTATCTCTGCAAACACCTAAGTCATCCCAAGGAGCAATGCAAAGCCATTATTAGTAGAATTGGGATAGATGTTGGGTTGAGTGATGAGAGAGAGATGGTTTAGGAAGAAAAGACAAAGAGAGCAAAAGTGAGTCAGGAGACTGTAGTGGAGCAGGAGAAAAATAAAGAAGAGAAAAATAAAAAAGAGAAAAATAAAAAAGAGAAAAATAAAAAAATAATTAAAGAAAGAGAAAAAGAAGAAAATAAAAGAAAAAGATAAAGAGAAAGAAGAGGATATTAGAATCCCATTTATTAAGAAGCTTTCTTATCCTCTTGCACCTTCCAAGGACACAGGAAGGAAATTCCTTAGATTTAAGGAAATTCTAAAATAGTTGCATATTAACATCCCTTTTTCTGAAGCCTTAGAGCAAATATCCTTATATGAAAAAAATTAATGGGGGATCTCTTGACAAAAGAAAAGGAGGTTTGTGGAAGAAGAGACTGTAGAATTGGAGGCAGGCTGCAGTGCTATAATTTAGAAATCTTTGCCCGTAAAATCCAAGGATCCTGGTTGTTTAACTATTTTAGTAATCAAAGGTGATTTACCTATGAGGAAATCTTTATTGAATTAGGGGCCAACATCAATCTCATGCCCTTTTCAATGATGAAGAGGATTGAAAACCTGCAGGCTCGCTCTACTAGGATGACATTGCAACTTGTTGATAGATCCATTAAATATTCTCATGGGATGGTGGAAGATGTGATGGCAAAGGTAGGATATTTCACTTTTCCATTTGATTATGTGGTCATGGACTAACTTATTTGGACTAACTTGTTGATCTAGTCTTTGCGTTTGTGTGGTACCATCCACCAAGATTAGATCATTTATCAGGCTCGAGACATCAAACAATCATTTCCTGGAAGGAAATCCAGAGATTTAGATAGAATAAAGATATGTTTCACCATCAAAATGGAGATCAACTCAAGATGAATGGAGCTCAACGCAGATTTCTTTGACGACCGCCCCCGGTGCAACAAGAGTGGCACCTAACACCATATGCAAATTTTGAAATTTTGGATGTAGACTTGAACTAGAACCCGATGCGACTTTAGTGGTGCCTGACCCAACAGGTAAAAAGAATAAAACATAATTTTGAGCTTGGGGTCTTGCCCTATTTGGAAGAGGGGTGAGATGTTAAGGATGCGAATGTTGATGATGCAGAAGAAGATGACCATATTTTATGATAATTGGGATCTAACTTTGTAGGATTTTATTTTATTTTGTCCTTTAAATTTCATTTTTTTCTTCAGTTTTTCATTTTTTTAAGTATATATGTTTATTATTTAAATTTTAGTTTTTATTTTTTAGCTTTTATTTATTTACTTTTGTTTTGATAATAAATTGTTTAACCTGGCTAGTGTGACATATACGAGGCATTTGGTTAAATGACTTGGAGTGAGTTTTGCATACCACTGATGATAATTTCTTGCTAATGAGAATTTATTGTGTTGTTCTCTATTAACAACTATGAATTAAATGTTTTTTTCTGTTGAGTTTATGTTTGTGATTGCTCTTGTGTTTTAGCGACTGAATGTGCATTCGTATTATTTTATTTGTAATTAACAATTGTGACATTTGTACCAATATTTTAACCAGGTGATATTTTATGCTTAAGATTTTAAATTCACCGTGTTTTATCACTTTTGACTCATAATTGACTTTGTTTGAGTTTCCATGCTAATTATTTCATTTGCATGTTTACAGATGATCAAGGTCACTTTTGTTTTTATGTCATCATAGTTTGCGCCAAATAGCCAACCTTGTTTTTTCATGAATAAAACCTTGATGCACCCTTTTGAGATTTAAAAGAATTTTTCTTCATCCTTGAACCTTTAATGTCTAAATGTTTTAACCTTGATTGCTTCACTTTGAGTTGAGAGAGTAAGGAGATCATGGTACATAGTGTGATTGAAGTTTGGGGGAAGAAAATTAAGCCTTTGAGCCTTTTAAAGAAAATTTTCTACATCCTTAAATGTTTTAGCCTTGACTGCCTCACTATGAGTTGAGAGAGCAAGGAGATTATGGTCCTTTGTGTGACTCAAGTTTGGCGAAAGAAATTAAAAATATTACATAAAGGAGTATAAAGTGCAAATTAGAAAATGGTTATGATACATACTTTATAAACAAAAAGATAAAAAAAGAAAAAATTTAAAATTAAAATAATGTGGGGAAATTATGATATTGGTTTAAGTCTGGATTAGATATAGAAGAGGTCAAAATGTGTTAAATTAATGAGTTAAACAAATTGCTCTTTGCTTGAAGTACTTTGATTATCCAGAAAAACCAATTTTTTTTCTTAGCCCATCCATGTTACAACCAAATAAAAGCCTTGTGATGTTGCATGTTTTTGAAATTTTTTGGCTCTTGAAACGAAAAGCAAAGTTAAATTGTGTGAAATTAGTGGTTGAAGAGAGAAAATCGTATCTTGAGCCAATAGTGTGTTTAAGTGAAACACTTTTTCTGGTGAAGAATTGTATCTTTAGTTGTCCATGAAAACATTTTCCCATTATTGTTAGTTTGTATTGAAAATGCTATATGCACTTTCTTTGTTACATTTTCACTGAGAGCATTGTAGCTGAATCTTGACTAGGAAACAAAATCTTTTTTTTAAGCTTTATTGGAGAGAACATCAAGTATTGACATGTGAAGTGATTGTGTGAATTTCTCTGAATCGTTATACCAATGCTTGGTAATTATCTATTTATGCTAGGTTACCATTGCTTGAGGACTAGCAAGGTTCTAAGTTTGGAAAAGTTTGATAACATTTATTTTTATCATATTTTTGGACTTATTTTTTTTATAACAAAATCAACTCTTTCTATGTTTGGGACATGCTTTATTGTTTATATTATTATATTTTTGTTAATTAAGTATTAGAGTATGAGAATTGGATTTGTTCTAAATCCCTATTATTTTGTTGAAAAAAGAAACAGGAAGCATTTGATTTAGAGGAAAAAGGATTCAAGCCCATGAAGAAAGAATAGAAGAGAAGCTGACACAGACAAATTGTGCGTAACGACACTTTAGCTGGGTCGAGCGCCAGTTGGGTTGTAAGAAGTCATGTGGTGCAATCCTGTCTCCGAGACTCTAGACAAGAATATAAAGGTCACTGAGCTAGAGTCTCGGTCAGGAGGTTAACAGGATATTAGGCCTAATTGGCTTGTTTGGCCCTCAAAACAAACTTTTGGATCCAAGTTTAAAAGTTCAAAACAAACTTTTGGAGCTTCAAGATTACAAGACCTCTAGTTGTAAAAATTGTATAGAGTAGTATATAATTTAGTTTTGGCCTTGTATTTTGGGTCAAAAAGTGTAGAATTTTAGGCCTTGAAGGCCATAAGAAAAAAGTGAACGGTCACCTTTGAAAGAAGTCTCTAAGAAGGTACCACCTAGGAAAAATGAGTTGAAGAAGGCCCCACATGCCTCTCCAAGTAGGCGCCACATGGGAGCTTCTTCTCTTAGCTTCTTTTGCCACTTGTCCACATCTCATTCAAGAGTATTTAAAGTTTGGGCTGCAAGTTATCTTTGCTGCATGGCACTCTCCCAATGGAGAGGATCCTCTCCACTAATGGCTTGCACTTGTCAAGATCTTATTAGAGAGTTTTTGTGAAACTTGCAAGACAAGTCATCTTTTATTCTATAAATAGGAAGCTTATGAAAATGAAAATTTAGTTTTGAATGAGTAATTAAATGTTGGCCAACTTTTGAGTTGTCAACTTGTTCAAGAACTCTCCAAAGAATAGTCTCCTTTCTAGACTAAACTCTTGCTTCCTCCTAAGTGTGTTGGCCTAACCTCAACCTCTCTTTCACTTCCAAATCCATCTCATACAACCATAACAACAATTCTTCCAGTGCATATACTCCAATTCATGTTCAAACATCAAATTTACAAGAAGAAGTACAATCACTAGTATAAAAAACACTTTTCACATCAATTCTGGAGAACATACCACATCGGTTTCAGAACCGATGTAGATGAGATGTAGAAAGTCTGAACTTTCTACATTGGTTCCAGACCTAATGTAGTATATTGATAAACTACATCAGTTAGTGAACCACTGACATTAAATACCCATCGAAAATGGTCTCTAATCTATATAAGGAAACACCATAGAAATTTTCAGAATTTTTTTGACAAGTATACGTATGTGAAATAGAAAAAAAGGTCAAAAATACTAAAAAAATAAAAAAAAATATATATGTAAAGTTCTGATGATCATTATGTTATATGATGTTATGAGAGAGTCCTATGTTTCAAAGAGTAGAGATCAGGTTAACGTATGTCTGTTTCTATTTGGAAATTCATAGTTCGGTACATAAAAGGATGAAAGGTAGGAACTAGAGGGGTCAAAGGAAGTACTTTGAGTAGGTGAATATCTAGATAGCTTAGAATAATGTCCTAGACTAGGATATTTCAGAGGGCAAACTTGGTATTATCTGACACCTACTGAGTGATAGTTGATTTATATGCTATTATTGACATATTTTATGACTAAAATCAAATCTCTCCATACTTAAAATGTGCTTAATTCTCATATTTATTTTATTTTTGTTAATAATTGATCATGAGAGTAAAAAAAAGGATTTAATTGCTAATTTAGTGTATCTTAGGTTAATTTTAAGCAGAAAAATATTGGATTAGAAGATGGAGGACGAAAGACTTGGAAGAGTGATAGAAAGAGAATATTGAAGTAAAAGAAGCCACACCCATCGTAATAAACCTGAGCCCAAAGCAAGAGGACTTGGGATCAATTCTAGAGAAATGTTCTCGATGCACTGGTGAATATGTTTTATTTAATCATTATTGTCCTAAATAAGGAATTATTCATAAAGTAACTCCACCATATTCATCTGAATCCAATGGAGTAGCTGAAAGGAAAAATATGACGCTTCAAGAAATGATGAATGCTATGCTTATTAGTTTTAATGCTCCTGGTAATCTTCGGGGTGAAACTTTTCTTACAACATGTGTTTTGCAAAATAGAATACCACATAAGAAAATTGGAAAAACACCCTATAAGTGGTGGAAAGGTTATCAACCTAACCTTAAATATTTAAGAGTGTGGAGGGGTTTAGCTAAAGTGATGTCACATGATCCTAAGAAAAGGAAAATAGGTTCTAAAACTTCTGATTGTCTGTGTTTAGGCTATGTTGAAGATAGTGTTTCCTATAAGTTTTTTATTTTCAACAGTGATATAATTGAATGTAATAATACATTAGAGACGAAAAATATTGAGTTTTTTGAACATATTTTCCCTTAAAGGTTACGGGTACATCTGAACGACCTATAGACATTGCTAATGATGTCATGTGTGAGGATTTGAGAAGAAGTAAAAGATAGAGAAAGGAAACTTCCTTTGGCAATGATTTTATACTTATCTTGTTATAAATGATCCTTTAAGTTTTTTAGAAGTTACTAGTGCTCCTGATGCAAAGCATTGGGATAAGGCCATTAGGACTGAAATTGATTCAATTACGAAAATTAATACTTAGACTTTAGCAGATTTTCCTAAAGGAGCAAAACCTATTGATTGTAAGTGGATCTTTAAGAAAAACTACCATCCTGATGGATCCATATATATGTATAAAGCAAGGTTAGTAGCAAAAGGGTTTACTAAAAAACCCATTTTGATACGTTTGCTCCAGTGACTAGGATTTCCTCTTTTTGAGTGTTGTTGGCTCTAACATCTATCCATAAGTTAGTTATTCATCAAATGGATGTTAAGACAACTTTTTTGAATGCTAAACTAGAGGAAGAAATTTATATGACTCCACTTGAAGGATGTGTAGTTCTTGGTAAAGAGGAAAAAATATGTAAACTTTTAAAGTCTTTGTATGGGATTAAATAAGTGCCAAAACAATGACATGAAAAACTTGATAATGTTTTACTTTGTGATGATTTTTCTACTAATGATGCTGATAAATGTGTGTACACTAAATCTGAAATTTGTGAATGTGTCATTATATGTTTATATGTGGATGACATGATGATTTTTGGTACATCAATTGATGTAGTTCTAAAACAAAATTGTTTCTCGAATCTAAGTTTGAAATGACAGACATGGGTGAAGCAAGTGTGACTCTAGGACTTAAAGTCATAAGGAAGGGAGATAGTATATTACTATCCCAAGAGCAATACACTAAGAAACTTCTTAGGAAATTTGACTATTATGATTTTAAATCAGTAAGTACCCCTTATGATGCTAACTCAAAATTAAAACAAAGGAGAATCCATTTCTCAATCTCAGCATGCCCAAATAATTGGGAATGTATTGCATTTAATGAGTTTTTCTAGACTAGACATTGCTTATGTAGTAAGTAGACTGAGCAGTATACTCAATGTCCTAGTTAGGATGATTGAGATGCACTTGCAAGACTCATGAGATATTTAAGAGGTACAATGGATTATGTCATTGAATATGTGAACTTCCTACTATACTAGAAGGGTACAATGATGGTAAGTTGATCTCTAATTTAGATGAGACAAAATCAAGTAGTGGTTATGTATTTACTCTTAGGGGTGGTGTAGTTATATGAAGATCAACCAAGCAAACCATTATTACTAGATTAACAATGGAATCAGATTTTGTTGCTATTGAAATGGCCAAAAGTGAAGTTGAGTGGTTGAAAATTTCTTAACAAACATTCAGTTAGGAATGAAACCAAACCCATTTGTATTAATACACTATGATTGCCAATCGACAATAACTGTAGCTAAAAACAAAAGTTACAATGAAAAGAATAGACATATATAATTGAGACATAATGTAGTAAAGCAACTGCTAAAGAGTGTTAAAACATGTTTAGGTCGAGTTCAAGAAGGGGGGGAGGTGAATTGAACTTCCAAAAATTTTCATAAAGATGTTTTTTATAAAAATGTAGAATGAAATATCTTTATTAAAATCTACTGAAAAAGGATATTTAGAGATGCACAACAAAGATTCAAAAGATTTCAGATCAGAATCAATAAACTGGAATAAAACACAAAACTGAAACAACTCACAACAGTTAATTGGAATCGTTAAGAAACAATTAATTGAATACTATATACTCAATTAAACAGTTCAGAGTACAAATCACATGCAGAAACAATTGATCAAGAAGTTGACAAGAACACAAATTCTTCAACTAGTAAAAATACCAGAGACAAAAACGGAAACAATTAGTTGATTATAAAATGTATTTTAGAATTCTTTAGAAATAACTAGATGAAAATAGTATTTGCAGTGAACTCCAGACCAGTCACACCATAAAGCAATTCAGTTTAATTGACAGATCAAGAAATAATAACATACTCAAGAAAATAAGTTTTCAAAATTCAATATGATAAATAATGATATAAAAAAACAATACACACTCTAATACTATTAGAAAGAGATTCAGTGAATTATTCAGATGATAAAACAGTTTCAGAAGAACAAAGAACGACACCAGAAGTGTGAACAATCAATTATGCGAAGAGAACAATTAATTGAACGAAGCACAGAATATACGATCAAGCGTTCAAGAAGAGAGAAAGAACGATCAAAAACACAAGATTTTATACTGGTTCACCCTTCCTTAAGGGCTACGTTCAGTCCTTTGTCAACCAACAAAGAATTCCACTAATCAAGATCAACAAGATCAGTTTACACAAAACAAACCCACTTGTAACCAATAAGCAACTACTGCTCCCAGCAGCAAACAACCTACTGCACCCTACAACACCTGTCTAACCAATGCGGAACCCTCTGCACTAAACTAGTTACAATGACAAACCCTATGTAAATTGTAACAACACGCTCTCAATACAAAGATGATCAATAAAAGAACAATTACAACAATGATTCTACTCGACAGACTACAAATTGAATAAGAATAGAGTAGAATACTTAGCTCTGGATCAAAATCACAGTTTCACGAATTCAACTCAAAACCAAGCTCTAAGATCAATATTGTTGATATTCTTTTTGATGAAAATTGAATGTCAAAGGTATTCACACGTTTTCTCTCCTGGAAATTTCACAAGTATTCGCTCAAATGACTTAGATGTTTTGAAATCACGTACTTGCCCTTTATATAAGAAATCTAGTTTTTAATCTTGTTAAAACTTCAGTCGATTGTACCAATTGTTCAATCAATTAAATTTCTCTGTGACTTAGAAGAAAATTCATCAAGTTTAGATTCTGAAAACAATTTACTGAATTCCTTTCTGAAATAGGTTTTCAAAATCTGAATTGGCCTTATTCAAAACCTTTTATCAATTTGATTAAGCAAAATTAATTTTGGAGCTTACTTTGAATTATTTATCATGCAACTTATGATTTTGAACCAAAAACTAAATTCTCACACACAACCTAAGTCTAGGACCAAAACTCCACCAAGCTTTATGAGTCTTCTTGCAATCCACTTTTCTAGCTATGATCCATTGTAGACTCCATCCATTTGTTGGTTTCATCAAATCATAGCAAGTCTTACTGCTAACAAAGAGTTGAACAATTTCTATTGATTATGTTAAGTTAGAACACAATTTTGTCGATCCTCTAACAAAACATCTAGGAAGGAATTTGATTTTAGAAACATCGAGGGGAATGAGACTCAAGCCACTTACAAACAAATAAGTGATGGAAACCCAACCTTTATGATTGGAGATCCCACGAATAAGCCACTTACAAACAAATAAGTGATGGAAACCCAACCTTTATGATTGGAGATCCCACGAATAAGGTTCATATGGATAAAAACAAGTCACTTTGCTAGTTCTGTTATCACCAAAAGTGACTTAAAATCAATTTGTTCATTCGTATGGTGCGTGAAAGTACTATATAGATACTGCATTATTGAGAGCGTAAACTTTGTCGTTAAAATTATGTGATGTAAGAATTTTAGCTCATAACAAAGTTTTAATGATTTTCATATCCCTTACGAGTGGTGTAAGATTTGTAGCATACACTTTATAATCACCTATATAAGTGTCTAGTGGGGCTGCTTGCATTAGATCTTGGCAATATGTCTAGAACACTCATGAATACCGAACACACATAAGACCTATTAAGCGCAACACAACGATAAAACTTGTTATACCAACTACATTGTGTGTTAAGTTCATTAATCTAAAAATGGTTCATATAGCTTGCTATACCAGCTCCAATGTTTTACATCTTATATGAGACCCATGATTTTCTTTTTTCTTTCTTCTTTTTATTTTGCAATATGTGGGGCATTGTTGTAATTAGGGGTATTTCAAAATCATTAAAACCAATTAAACCCTATTAAAACCTATTAAAATATGTTTAATTGGTTTTTAATGTTTGCACTTAGATGAGATGCGTGACCGAACCCCCCTCACTTCTGACTGCAAGAAAAACTCAATTTACCCACGAATTATTACCCACGGATCTATATCCGTAGGTAAATTCAGCATTACCCACGGATTATTACCTATGGATCCGTATCTATAGATATTACCCACGGATTTAAGTCCGTAGGTATTATCCACAGACATAGATTCGTAGATATTACCCATATAAAATAAGGTTTAGACCGAGTTCAAGAGGGGGGGTGAATTGAACTTTCAAAACTTTTTGCAAATCTGATTTATTCTTGGAGTAGAGAATGAAAATTCTTTGTTCAATCAATTAACTATGTAATTCTGGACTGTCAGGTAAGCAATCAATTGTGCACAACGGAAGATAGCAGAGATAAACCCAGAAATCAGTTAAACCCAGAAAACAATTTGCAGTGTAAAAATGTTTTAACCCAGATTTAAGATGTTTAAACACAATCCAGTAGATTAAACACAATCCAGAATCACAGTTGATTATGTGAACAAATGTTCAGAGTATGATTAACAGTATGAACAAATTTTAATCCAGTTAATTTTAAAGATGGCAGCAGTGAATAAAAGCAATCAAGAAGAGTAGGGAGAAAAGCAAGAACACATAATTTTTATCCTGGTTCACCCTTCCTCAAGAGCTACGTCCAGTCCTTTGCAAACTAGCAAAGATTTCCACTAAAAGATTACAAGATCAGTTTACAATCCCTTGCTCCCAGCAAGTTACAAACTGTTCCCAGCAGTAAACCCACACCTCACTGAACCCCTCAGTTAGTGTGTAACCAGTGCAGAAACCCACTGCACCACAACACTTGCAGTCCACAAGCAACACTGCTCCCAGCAGTACTCACCCTCTACTGAACCCCTCAGTAGATGCGAGACCAGTGCAGAACCCACTGCACCAACTCAATTACAAACTCAGTAATTGAAAATAGCAAACAGATTACAGATCAACAGGATCAGAAAAGATTACAGAGTGCTTCTACACAAAACAGATTACACAGAATGAAGATCAGGTGTAGAAGACTTAACTTTGGTCCAGAACCAAAGTAGCAAGAACCTCACTTCAAGGATGCTTCAAAGATTCCTGTTCTTGGAGGTTTCTTGATTTGAAAAGCTTTGCCAAAATGATGATCGCACAAAAGGGGCAATATCTCTCTTAGAAAACCTCAAGGAATGCTTTTCGAAAGTATTTGCTTTGATAATTCTGAAAGTGATGATTCTCATTCCTTTAAATACCCAAAATCAGTTTTAAAAACAGCTTAGCTGTCATAATTCAATTAATTGAACACACCATTCAATCGATTGAATTTGACCGTTAGTTTGACCCAGTCAAAGGTTTCAGTTGTAACAGCAATAACTGTATTTCAGTTGTAACAAATAACTGTCACATTCAATCGATTGTTTTAGAAATTCAATCGATTGAAAAACCTTTTTCCAGCAAAAACATTTTAGGTTATTTTTATTAAAAACAATTTTAATAAAAATATTTGTGAATCTTTTTAGCACCTCAGAAGTGATGAACCATGCCACTAGTGATTAAGGACTAAGCCAATCACCAACACACAAACCCAACTAAGGACCAAGACCTAATCACCCAACTATCTTCATGTTGGCACAAAGTCTTCTCTTGAATAAGTTTGGTCCAGGTTGGTTCCAACAGATTCTTCATGAGACAGTCTTCATCAGTTTCACATGCTAAGCCTTGGTGCTCACAATATTGACTTTATCAAATCACATGCTTAGCCTTGATGCTAACAACCCACGGACACAGATTCGTAGGTATTACCCATGGATATTGGTCTATACGTATTACCCACGAACTATTTTCGTAGGTAATATCTACAGACCTATGTCCGTGGATAATACCTACAGACCTATGTCCGTGGGTAATACTTAGAAACTTATATTTATGGATAAAACTACTATTACCACTTATTAATGATGTTTATATTGATTTATTAATAATAACATTAGTAAAGGTGAATATTATTAACAATATTAATATTATAACAAATATTATTGGTATTTTTAACACTTTTATTACTATTATTATTATTA
>Ga0209700_104905_pt1 | contig 23383 bp, 9 predicted proteins | sample SiratroredBW_FD_187528 | JGI IMG/M metagenome (GOLD analysis project Ga0209700, IMG submission 187528) | Root nodule microbial communities of legume samples collected from California, USA - Siratro red BW (SPAdes) (version 2) | ecosystem: Host-associated > Plants > Roots > Nodule | place: USA... | reverse complement strand
AAAATTAATCACGTATTTAACTATATATATTTTTATATATTAATTTATATAATATAATAATAAACAATATTTGAAAATAAAAATATCAAATATTATATAATTTTTTAATAAAAATATTATAATTCAATAAATATAAGTATAAATATTTAAATTTAATATTAAAAGTAGTTTAAAAATTTTTAATTTTACATTTAAAACATTACTAAGTTTTAATCTATAAATTAATATATTTTATAATAAATAATTTTTATTTTAAAAATAATTATGTAATTTAATTTTATTATAATTTTTAAATATTATTAATTATATTAAATAAATAAATTATAATTTTTTTTAATTATAAAAATAAATTTTTAATTTTAAAATATTATATATTAAAAAAATAATAAAATATTTATTATATCTATCACATCATTCACAAATTTCTATAAACTTTTTCCAAAAATTTTATTTTTTTTTAATCTAAATAATCTAATTTTCTACCTTTTATTTCAAATCAACTTAAATTTACTCTTTCAAATCCATTTCTTAATCCAAACACACTCTAAAAATTATAATTTTTAACATTAATTATATCATCAAAGTTAGAAATTTAAATATTTTTATCTTTCAAATAGTACATTAACCGATGTAATTGGTAATTAAAAATTGTAGTTTTTTAACATGGTCATGTCATCAACCAATCTTGAAAGTTACAACAAATGAGTCATGAAATTTGTACCTTTTAACATTAGTTGCCAATAAAATCAATGTTAAAAGAAGCTTTCAACAATTGTTAAATCAATGTTGAAACTCCGTATTTTCAATGATGCCTTATTTAACAACAGTTCTAAAATTGATATTAAAATACACAAATAACCAATGAATAGATGTTTTCCACGAGTGGATCATAGCTGCCAAAGAATGTCCCTTTCTCGTGGTTGGATATACCACTGCGTACAAAATGGCATCATATTGCGAGAGTTTCTTTACCCATAATCCTATCTAAGCTAAGCAAGATCTGGAAGATCTGTGTTGTACATAAATGACTCTCATCATTTACGGCAAATCTTTTATGACCTGATTCTAGCTCTACGGAGCTATACCCAATTGGCTTCTTGATTTCTTTCTCCTTTACTACTTTCCTCAATTTGGATGCATCCTGCCATCGCCCTGCATCTTCATACATCTGTGCTAGAATCATATAACGCCCAGCATTATCCGGGTCCAAGACAAACAACTTCTCCGCAGCCAATTCAGCAAGCTCCATATTTTTGTGTATTCTACAAGCACCCAACAATGCACCATAAACATTTTTCCCAGGTTGGACAGGCATAGACTGAATGAACTCCACTGCTTTCTCCAGATCACCAGCTCTCCCCAACATATCCACAATGCAAGCATAATGTGCCTCCCTCTTCCCCACTCCATAGGTTTCCATGCTGTGAAAAAGTTGCCAGCCCTGCTCAACCAAACCTGCATGACTGCACGCAGATAACAAACACAAAAACACAATGTCATCAGGGAAAAACCCAACCTCAACCATTTGCTGGAACAAAGTGAGCGCCTCCTGCACTAGACCATATGTCCCATAGCACCTAATTATTGCACTCCACACTACAACACTCCTAACAGAGATCTTGTCAAAGATAGCTCTCGCCCGGCTTACATAACCACAATTTGAGTACAACGTTATAAGTCCAGTTCCCACAGCAGAATCCAGTTCCATCCCTGTCTTCACAATATAACGATGAATCCAATACCCTGCATGAATATCTGCTACCTGAGCAAAGGCAGGAAGAACAGTTACAACTGTGGCATGATCAGGACCTACTACACCTTCATCTCTTAACATATCATAGAAGAGCAGAATAGCATCATTCACATAACCATTCACAGTATACCCCGAAATCATGGAGTTCCAAGAAACAATATCTCGTTGAGGAATTTCATCAAACACTTTTCTGGACGCTTCAATTTCTTGACACTTAGCGTAAAACGCAATAAGCGAATTGGCCACAAACAAATCCAAGTCCAATCCACACTTCACAGCGTGCCCATGAATTAATTGACCCTTTTTAGAAGCTCCCTCGGCGCCACATGCCTTGAGAACAAACGGGTAAGTGTACTTGTTAGGGGAGGTGCCCCGCCAACGCATCGCATTGTAAATGTTAAAGGCTTCACCGAACGGACCCACATTAGCGTAGCCCTTGATGATCACGTTCCAACAGAAAGCATCTGGTTCGGACAAATTATCAAACACCTTGCATGCGAGTTCAAGGTTGGAAAAAAGGGCGTACTTATCAATGAGCTTAGTGGCAATGAAGGGGTCTTTGTCGTGGCCAGCGACCACAACCTGGGCATGCGCTTTTTTAAGTGTGCCGATGGTTTTGCAAAGGTGCAACAGTTCTGTGTAATAGAAAGGGTCTTTGTGAGGTTTGGGTCTCAAAATTTGTTGCACTCTACGAGATAGGACCCGCATCGGAACTCATTGGGGCTTTGGAAGATCTCTGATGGCATTTGAGTTATTTATTTTTCTAAGTATTTTCAGTGGCTCAAGAGTTTATACAATGACGAAGAAATTGCATGGATTAGCAACAGAACTGAATACCATAAAATTATGATACTATATTTTCAGCATTACTTGGTGTATTTTTAATTACCAAATATTTTTTATTACTAACTTGAATCAAACTATTAAATTTTAAATCAGTATATTGATCAATGACTAATCCAACTTCAAAAATATAGAATTGTAGTTATGTTTATGTATTTATTTTTAGCTATTAAAAAATAAAAATTGAAATTATAAAGTCTAAAACTATAGACTAATTTCAAACCTAAATATTTACTTAAATGTTTTTAGTCTTCATAAAAAAAAATCTTGATTTTGATTAATCATCCTATAAATTTAGAAAAAAATTATCAATTTGTTATATTCATGAAAAATTTCATCGAAGAAAATAAATGGTAATGTATCGATTGAGATTACTAATAAGGAATACATCATTATGTTATAAATTAATTAAGTATATATGAAAATACTAATATTAAAATTGATAAAGGATTGAAAATTTTTGGTTGAGATGAACTACTTCATGGAAGAGAAATGTAATAAAAATAATATCAAATTAATGTATCGAACATGAAATGAACATATGACATGAGTTAAAAAGTCTCGAGAAGGTCATTGTATTCTCTTAAGAGAAGGAAGTGGAATGATTAGAGGAAATAATTGTAAATAGAAATGATTGCTTGAACCATTTGTTTATATATTGGAATTTTTATTTGTAATTAGGGACTAGAAATTACATGTTACTGAAATTTTATAATGACAGAACTAGTAAAATTGATAACAAGAAAATTGGTTTGTGTTATTGATATTTTAAATCTAATAACCTATTTTAGTTTGTCTTACTTAATTTGCTGGTCAGTCCTTTTTAATTAAAAACTAAAATGATAATTTTTTTTAAAAAGGTGTATTATATTATTTTAAAATACATTTATACAATAAAATTATAACTTCGATTATTAATAAATAAGTATCAACTAGTAGTTATAATAAAATAATTTAACATCTAAAGTGGTAATCCTTTTAATCTATCTAATTAAAGACATTAATTAACTAATTAAAATTTAAAAAATATTTTTATGATTAATTATTTTAATCTATTAAAGGCATTAATTATCTAATTAAAGATTTAAAAAAATTATATGATTAAATTTATTTTTACTATATATATTATTGAAACAAAAAAAAATTAATGAGTTGTCTCTCTAACTTGATTTGGAAAGCTCAAGACTTTCGTTCTATCTAATTATAACTGATTGACCTATTTTATCACCATAATGAAAACGTGTATTAATAGAAGTTATATTAATAAAATCAATTTGTGTTGTATAAATACTTACCTTTATATAATTTAACATATTATAAATTAAAAAAGTATATTTTAATTGCTGATCAAAATAAAAATAACCTATTCTATTCGTTTCCTTTAAAAGTCTTACTAATAAATTTTTATGATTTCATAAGAAACACATCGCACACGTTTTAATATATATATATATATATATATATATATATATATATATATATATATATATATATATATATTAAATTTACTATGTTCAGACTATTAAAATTATTTATTAAATTGAAGAAACATCAGATTTAGTAATATATGTAGTCAATTGAATGTGGTCAAATATATAGTATATCATTAATTTTGCATCAAACGTAACAATTAATAAAGAGATAGATTTTAAATTAACAAAAGCTTCATCCTCTTTCTCCTACATTATTCTGTAGACGAATTGGTTCCTCTTCCATTCGCCAAATTAACAGAAATGGTGAAAGCAAGACACACTAGGGTTCAAAAGTGGAGGATGAGGAGGTGGTCGTGGGTGCTTCTTCTAGCAGTGATGGTGATGTGCATGTTCCTCCTTCTCCTTCTCCTCCATCTCCACGTTCTCTCAGTGTCCAACACCAACACTTTTGCTCCATTTGAACCCCACGATCTCATTTCCATTTCTCGCAACGCTTACATGTGTGCATTCTATTCTTTTACATGCTTAATTCAACTCCATTACTTTCCTCCTCTTGTTTCTCTTATCGTTTTATGTTTTTCACTTTTCTGCAGAAGCCAAGCAGAAGATGAGCAGGGAGAACGATGGGTTGAAATAGTATCATGGGAGCCTAGAGCTTTTCTCTATCATAATTTTCTGGTCAGTAATTCTCTTAACAATTTTTATAAAATGAAATTCGAAGGAATTTTTTAATAAAAGCTTAATATTACAAAAATTAGTTTGTGTTTGTTCGCTAGCACATGCAAGCTATAGTAAAACACCTCAAGAGTTTCACTAATAAAGTAGAAGAATTTATCTTAGAATCACAAAAATTAAAGTGACCGGTAAAATAATTAGTATTTCAGATTTATACAAGACCGTTAAAGACTATTAAGAAAATATTAATTATGAAAAATCACATTAAACGCTCAAAATCATTTATACATATTGCTAAAATTATTTCATTTCATTTAGTAGTAGCAATGGTAATTGTAAGTTTAACATCATCATCCTCGTAGTAACAATAATAATAATAATAATAATAATAATAATAATAATAATAATATATTATTATTATTAATAGCGATAGCAAAGTAGTTTTTTCAAATAATATTATAATAATATTAATAATAGTATTAATAGAAGTAAAAGTAACATTAATAATATTATAATATTATATATATATATATATATATATATATATATATATATATATATATAGAAATAAAAATAAAATTAATAATATTATAATATTATATATATATATATATATATATATATATATAAGTAAGGCAATACTCATTTGTTTTCTAGTTCTTTTGGGAGCTATTTACCATATTTTAATTTCGTTTTCCATTTTGTTTAGTTTCCTACATTTTTTTTCTCATATCTATTTATATGGTCTTTAAGTCTTTAATAATAATAATTTTATCATTTAATAAGAAATATAATTGAAAATTTGGGAATATTGTCTTCTTGCTTTTAATAATATAATAATTTTATTATTATTATTGTTGTTGTAAGAAAATCGGTGTTGAGGTTATTTTACTGATAGGAGAGATTTTAATTGGTTATTTTGAATATGTACAAAGAAAGTCTGAGAAGTAGCTAATAAAAGATTCTATGGTTTTTGGCTTTGTTAAGAAGAGTAAAAGGAGGTCAGCAAAAGACATTAATTAGAGGAAGTGAGCTAAAAGAATTATTGAAATTTTGGTATTAAATTGAGATGAATGGCACTGATAAAAATGGACAACCCATTTACTTCTTTAAGTTATTGAAACGAGATGTAACACGATAAGGTTATATTCTGATTATGCATTATTGAAGGTTAGTGCTAAACTTTTGTATTAATATTTTAGTGTCTTCACCTTTTTAAATTTGGCCGATTAATCTTCACAGAGCAAGGAGGAATGTGAATATCTGATCAATATAGCCAAGCCAAACATGCACAAGTCTACGGTTGTTGACGGCGAAACTGGGAGACTTAGAACTAGCAGGTCTTCGATTTTCTCTCCTTAAACTTTCCGATCAACTATCCTTTGAATTCAACTTTGAAAATAAATATATTTTGCCTTTATCACTTACTCAACGATAAACCATAACTTTACTTGTTCCTTTCCATTCAGCAAACGGACAAGCTCTGGTACTTTTTTGGTTAGAGGACAAGATAAAACTGTGAGGAATATTGAGAAAAGAATTGCTGATTTCACTTTTATACCTGTTGGTATGTACTTTCTATCCCTTTTTCCACTTTTTTCAAACATGTAATGCACATTTCTTAGAACATGGGTACCTTTCAGTTTATCCGCAAAAGTCCCAACATATTTCAAAAGAGTGAGAGTTAGATTATCACTAAATCATGGAAACAAAAGCTAAAACAATGAACCACTTGTGGGGCATTTATGGATTGATATATAGATTTTATCACTAATTGAAAAAAAAAAAAAAAAAAACATTGCACTTATGCAGAGCATGGTGAAGCACTTCAAATTCTCCATTACGAAGTTGGACAAGAGTATGTGCCTCATCATGACTTCTTTATGGATTATTTGAACACTGCAAATGGGGGTGATCGCATAGCAACAATGTTGATGTACCTGTAAATGACTTCTGTTCCTAGTTTTTGTTAATCTCAATTTGCCAAGAAATAAAAGACAAATGCTCATGTTGTCCACTTTTTGTATTGGGACCTTACAGTTCAGATGTAGAAGAAGGGGGTGAGACAGTTTTCCCATATGCAAGGGGAAATTTTAGCTCAATGCCTGGGTGGAATGAGCTTTCTGAATGTGGGAAAAAGGGTCTTTCAATTAAGCCAAAGATGGGGGATGCTTTACTTTTTTGGAGCATGAAGCCTGATGCAACTTATGATCCATCAAGTTTGCATGGTTAGTTCTTGCTTATGCTCACTTGTTGATATTATGATTATAGAAATATAAATTCGACTAGACAAAAATATATTTTTCTTTTACCGATCAAGAATAAAAAATATATTAAAGAAGTATTTCAGGAGTATCCATTTCTAACTAGACAAAAATATTAAATATTAAATGCATACAAAAAATTATTTCGCCAGTTTACACCTGAATTCTCGAGAACCAAAATCATAACTTTAAATTTTAAACATTAGAGTTTTCATTATTTTTTAAGGGATTAAAATTATGTTCCCTTATTAAGCTTATATCACTTTTACGTTCACAATCTAATAGACTCATTAAATTAGATAACTTATATTGAGTTCATTAAGTGTAAATGATACTTAGGAATTCAACTATAAATTAAAATATACATGTTGAGTAAGAATGAATAAACTGTATAATATATAAGAAAAAAAGAGTTACATACTTATTTCTTTAGTGTTTTTTAGTTTAAATAGTTTTTATATGAATTTATTCATAATATCATTAATGTCGATTTTTTTAATCATCCAGTCATTTTATAGTCTTCTTCAATAATAATAATAATAATAATAATAATAATAATAATAATAATAATTATAATTATTATTATTATTATTATTATTATTATTATTATTATTAGTAGTAGTAGTATTAGTTAATAAACCTGTCTACTTTCATCTTCGTTTTCAGGTAGTTGTCCAGTGATTAAGGGTAATAAGTGGTCATGTACCAAATGGATGCGAATCGATGAATTCCAAATTTAAATAGGCATTATTATAGGTAATTATCCTTTTTCTTGTTTTACAATTTAATGACATACATAAAACATAATAGTCCAAGTTTGTTACCAATGTGAAATTCACAATGTACTCTATTATTGGTAATTGAGTCCAAGTAGATTTAGCTCAAAGTTTACAATCAATTTCACGTAAAAAGTTCTCACTTGGCAAATTCATGGTTTATCTTCCACTGTTATATTTATTCACTTTTACAGTGGAGGAATATCGTTCGTGCGTGTATGCTTAGGGTTTAGTAACTTATATAATACATTAAAAATAATAAATATAAAATGAATGATTTAAAATAATATATATATATATATATATATATATATATATATATATATATATATATATACATATATATATATATATTAAAGAGGAAACCAAACGAGATATAAAATTTCCTAGGTTTATCTAGAACTGCTATTAGGATCTATAATATTTTATGCCTTCGTGATAAGTATGATCTTATAATTAAAAATATGTTTTATTTTTTATCTATTATTTATTTTAATTTTATATGAAAAGTAATTATTATTTTATTATTTTTGGTATTTATTAATATTATGAATTAAATATAATATTGTAAAATGAAGATATGAACAAAAGATATGAGAATGAATTTTTTTTTTTGTTTTTCTATATATAAATATTATATTATAAAATGAAGAGGTTAATAAAAGATACAAAAATGAAAATATTCTTTCTATTTTTCTATATTTTTTATCAAAAGTAGAGGACTGAATATATACAAGTAATATACCTATTTTAGGTGTAGTTAAATAAAGAAAATAAATAAAAATATTACAATATGATAATGTCATAAAAACAAATGAAAAGAATTTGTGGTAATTTGATTATGTCATAAAGACAAAATCACATAATTGAGAATTGATATTAGTTTCCTTCTAAAAGCCTTATTATATCCATGTCGTCTGAAACCTCCCGCAAGTTGGAGAGCAAATATCGATGGGACCTGCTTGGAACAAATATTCTTGAAAGAATGAGGACCTAAGGCTTTGATATAAATATATGCTAGTTGCTATGTGGATGAAATGTGAAGCAAATGCATGAGACGTTTTTTCAAATTTTCTTTAAAAATGTGACAATCTATTTCTATATGTTTTTTACGCCCGTGAAACATTGGTTTTGCTGCAATGTATCTTGCTGAGTCATTGTCACAATATAAAAGAGATGGTTGCTCAAAAGGAACTTTGAAATCTCGAAGAAGATAGACTAGCCATTGAATTTCACATCTAACAATGGTCATTGTCCTGTATTCAGCTTCACATGAACTCTTTGATACTATTCCTTACTTATTTGATTTCCAAGATATAAGAAAATTTTTAAGATACACACTAAAATTAGTCAGTGATTGTCTTGAATCACTACATGTGCCCTGATCATTATCACAAAAAGCTTTTAGATGGGCAAAATTGTTGGAAGAGAAAAATAAGTCAAGACTTGGAGCTCCTTTAATATTATATTTGAGAATTCTAATTGTTGCATTATAGTGAGTAATTGTAGGCTTATCAAAAATATGAAGAAGTTGTTGAATAAAAAAGGTTATGCCAGGTCGGGACTTAGTGACATACATAAGTCTTCTAATCATCCTTCTATGAGCATGAACATCTTGAAAGATCTTTCAGAAGAATTAATGAACAAGGAATGATTATTTATAGATTGAGTATATCTCACAAAAATAAAAATAAAAATTGATAATTTAGCAAACCACTCCCTGCTAGCTTGCTTCAGACCATATAAAGTCTTTTTTAATTTACAAACTTGTCCTAGTTAAATAGAAGTCAAATAATCATGTATACATATTCTTTCAACTCTTCATGCAAGAAGGCATTATTTATATCTAACTGTTTCAATTCCCAGTTATAAATAGAAGCTAGAGAAAGAAGGAATCTTATAGTGGTCATTTTTGCTACTGAGAGAAAATAGTTTCAAGTTAGTCAATACCCTTTATTTGTATGTATCCCTTTGTCACTAATCTTGCTTTATACCTTTCCATAGTTTCATCAGCCTTATACTTTATTTTGAATACCCATTTGCAACCTATGACAGTTTTGTCCTTAGGCAAAAGAGCAGTCTCCCATGTTTGATTTGACTCCAAAGCAGATATCTCACATTGTATAGTCTCTCTCCAACAGTCATGTTTCACAGCTTCAGAATAAGTGTTTGGCTCAACATGTGAAGAAATAGACATAATAAAAGATGTGAAAGAAGGTGATAATTTATTATAAGACAAAATTGAATTCAGATGATATTTAAATTTTGAAGATGTATTGGAAACATTGATATTACAATCATAATCCTATAGATACTCAGGTGGTCTTTTGCGGGTACTCACTCGAATTGATTGTATTGCTTCATGAGTTTCACTAAGGTTTTGATCAATATGGGAGCAAATTTCTTCTGAAACCTCAATGTCTTATTCATGGTCATTATTACTATTGTTTTCTACATTATCATAGGGTGTAATGGGTACAAAAATGACTTGTGATGGTTAACTCAAAACAGGTTGGTCTTCGGTAAAAGGATTTTGATAAAAACATCTTAGGACTGTTAGTTTTATTGCTAGTATCCTCAACCTTTTGATATGGAAAAATATGTTCATAAAATACAACATCCCTAGACACAAAAACCATGCTTTCTAAAGCATGTATCAATCATATACTCTGTCTTTCCACAATGACTACAGACTTTAGAAGTATGTCATCTTCCATAACTTCTTCTACTAGTATCAATCATTGTATTGGATTGATCACCCAAAAATTGTCTCCCTTGTTGTGTACCGAGATAAGAAATCATATTCAAAAATGACAAGGGGTCTTGTGAGAGATCAACAATTCAACCATGAGTAAATGTAGCAATCAGAGCTCTGAAAATCAATGTTTTGATACCATATCATAAAATAAATATCATATTATCAAAAGTAGAGGACTGAATATATACAAGTAATGTACCCATTTCGAGTATAGCTAAATAAAGAAAACAAATAAAAATATTGTACCCATTCTGGATATATGTGAACAATCACGTTGTTTAATACTCTCGAAAACTGACTAGAAGAAAGCGCGTCTGTCAACAATATATATGTGAACAACTGACAATTATGCAAGTTATGAAATTAGCAACACATTCGACATTCAACACAATTCATCACTATGAGTAAAATAGTTCATTTACAAATTAAGGCTGACCAAAGTACAACCATCAAAACTATATCCTATGGCCAAATACAAGCCATAAAACAAGACCCTAAACGGCCAATAGTATATATAAACAAAATAAAAGAACGAAGTGTCTAATCGGATATTATTACATCAGGAGTCGACAAATCTCCACTTGCCTTTGACGTCCCGTTGTGCGCCTCGACCTCCTCGTCCTCATCCGGGATGTCCATCACTGAGCTTAGCTCACCATTGTAGATGTCTTTTCGATTGTCGAACTTACCCTCATCTACTAGAACCTGGTAGAAGAAAGCGGTTTGCCTTACGACTCGGTCGAATCCAAGGTCATGTTGTTTTATCACAAAACCTTGAAGTTCGTCGAGGTCCTTTTCAATCTTTACTCGGAGCGACCGCTCCTCTTCCAAGTCCAAGGTTAGCTTTGTCATCTTCTGCCCTAAGTTGATGACATCTTCGCTCAGAACATCCACTCGACTGGCAGCCCCCTTCTTTTTCTCTTGGGCAGCCAAGCAGCGCTCTTGGAGGAAGCTGTTCTCAACTCTTTGATTCTCCATTATCTTTTTCAACTCCGAGACTTCCCCCTTAGCTGCCTCTTTCTCCAACTTTAGATCTTTGTTGCGATGTGCCAAGTCTATGTTGGCATCTAGAGCGGAGTTCAGGGACGAGGTGGCATCTGCCAATTCAGCATTCAACTTCTCCATGGTTGTCGTGTCTTACTTCAGCAGCTTTCCCCCACTATCCAACTTATCAAAAGGGCGCGGGTGTTTTGTTTTAAAGTGCACTCCTCAATTCTCCACGGGAGGAAGAAGCGAACTGCTTTTTTTTCATAGTTGTTCAGCTCAAGAACGACACAGTCAGCCACCATCAATTTCTTATTTAGGAAGTTGAAGGTGGAGGCCATTTCTTGCTCAGTAGTCGACTCCATCAAAAGCTTGGACGACTGTTGAGAGGACGATTGGTCTGAGGCACGCTTGGACTTCTTTTTGTCGCGAGGCTCGGATTGTTGGGGGGGGGGGCGGAGAGTGGCAACTGGAGGCCTAGTAGGGGACGACATAACAACCGTTATCAGTTTAGCCCTCTCAGGCATCACCTCTTCTTAAACAGCCTTCCCCTTGTCGGTTGATTTTGTGTGAAGGCCCCTCTGACTATCACCTCTTGGCCTCGTAGCCAGCATACTCTTAAATACCTTATTCATGTTTGGATTCAGGGCAGCGACAATATCTGCACAAATCGAAACAAGTCAACAAACACCATGTAGAAGAAAACCAAATACAAAAGAAAAACGTACCAAACACGACACTGTTCGGATCTTCACACCAGAAGGTGTTGAGGATTTATCGGGCAGGGATACCCTTAGGGAGGCTATCAAGGACCGACAGCGCCGACATATCTTTTGCTGATAATTCCAACCGCAGCCAAGATGCAAACCGAATAGGTGACCTGGTCCAGTATAGGGGGAACTTCGGCTCATTCCCGTGGTATTTAACTCTCGGCCCCCACTCCCAAAAGATATTTTGATAAAGGTGTCTTCAAAGTGTTTGTAGGAGGACGAATAGGGATTAAACAAGTGATTTCCTGGCTGACTGACCAAAGACAACCATCCTATCTTTTTGTCTTGCTGGGTTAAATAATGATGGAGGAAAAGAGGTACGATGGGGGTAAGGTCTAAGGCTACGCACAAAATTTGAAAAGCCCTAACATACATCCAACTATTAGGATGAAGTTGAGTAGGAGCCACGTTCAAAGTGTGTAGCACGTCTGTACAGAAGTCGTCAAATGGTATACGGACACAAGAGTCCTTCATGACACAGACATATATAAAAAAGAAATTTGCTGGCAACAAACCCTGACCGTGGAATACTATGTTGGATGGCATGCATCGGCGTAAGGAAAAGACATCATCAGGGTTGGAAGGCTCTACAATATCTTGGAAATTAAGCAGGACCATAAGGGAAGCAGTCGTCACATATTTCGAGTAAGCGGTCCTAACGTTGGTAACCACCCAGTCACTATCGGGATGGTTGACTTCATCAACATCCTCCATTACTACTGGAGGTCGACGTCTCTACCCCGTATTCTCTACGACTGGCTCCTCTAGCCTCAACCTCTCACTCTTAGTGGACCCGCTAGTCGAGTTGCTAAAGCTAGAACTACTCGAAGTCTCCTCGATAGGACCAATTTCCTACTCGGCCAAACCACTATGGTCGATTGAGGCATCTCGCCCACCAAAGGAGTCAGAAGTAAAAGAATGAAAAAAGGAAGTTATGATTACCTTGAGAGAAGAAGTGGACGTCCAAACACTTAGCGGAGCTAATCGGCTAATCGGATGAAAATGACGTTGAATGTAACAGGGTCGAAGGCTATTTATAGCCAAAACCTAGCGATAACTCGACCGCCTATCAGTCACACGATCCAAGAGCCTTCAAGAGTTCAGATTAGTCAACTAGTCACATCACGCACAGAAAACGAGAAGTACGTGAATCGAAAAAATGCGCAGGAATTTCTTAACGTGCCCTTGAACGGGCGGCGAAGGAAGCCCAATTTCAACACTTCCTTGTAGACTGCCATGCAAGTTGCACTATTAAATCCTCTTTGGCCACCTAGTACCTTCGAGGACTTGGAGGGCCTATGTATTATATGGTTGACCATATACATAAACCAACTATATTTGCATCGCCTTGTGCATCCTTTTTTAAGTTCCGAGATGACCGACTGAGATGACCATCCCAGTCGGTATCCCAGCCAGTCACAATGCTATTTCACATGGACGAGCAGTGTGCACCAACCACATGACACGTGGCAATAACAGATCGAGCCTTACTTTGGACCAAGCCCAATGGACCTAAACACTTCAGGCCTATTATAACACCTATAAATATGAGTTCAATCACCACAAATAAGGTAATTCTAAACTCTGATCTAAACTACCTGCACACTCTAACCCTAAATTGACTTTAGCGTCGGAGTGCCTGCAGGACCCCTCTCTAGGGACGGTGGATTTTGGAGTGATCGAAGCAGCAAGAAAGGAGGAACGACAGGAGCGACCGAGGACAGACATGAAGACTTTGTTATTGTTGGAGCTAACTGATCTCTTAAAAATAAAATTATCAAGAGTTATGCATTTCCAGAACAAGCATAAGCACATAATTAACAGAATTAATAACTAATAAATTGATATATTGAAAGAAAATCATTTATGATAAGATATAAGATAAACCCAAATATAATTACATGAGAAGTCCATCTCATCACATCTAACCCCAACATTAATTAATTTAGCTCCTCATAGTTATGAGAACATCTAAGAACCAATAAACACAATGGAAGAGGGTGGATTAAACCTAGAAACCCCTAAATTGTCTCCAAATCTGACTTTTTATGATCTGGGTAAAAGGTTTCTGAAATAGAACCTGTTTTGCAGCACTTGCGCCTGACTCAGTAAAGTGGCACAAGACGTAATTGGATTTTTTGGTAGTTTTAGTACCTTTGGCCCATTTTTGGCATCTTGAACCCGAATCACAAACCTGCACCAAGCTTGGCACTTGGGTCAGCTATTAGGATTAGCATTCCAGTCTTGCCAGTGACTCCAATCTTACTCTTCTTAACCTGAATACTTCCTAATAATTTATTTTACAAAAACTAATAAGATTTAGAGTAATATTTGATAAAATTATTAGTAATATAATAATAATAATAATAATAGAAATTAATATTATATGATTATTATTAATTTATAAACATTCAATAAATTTTTTATTGATTATATTCTTGTCAAAAGAAAAATATTTTTATCATAAATTATTTGTGATATATATATATATATATATATATATATATATATATATATATATATTTAATGAAATGCTTGTGACAAATTTTAAAATAGTCACAAATAATATACAAATAATAATAAATGGTATCACTATTAATTACATTATCACAAAACAAAAATAATGTTAACTTATGAAAGAAATATCATAAATTCAAATATAAAATAACATGAAATTAATATTTTTTTCCACTTACATAAATACATGTACTTTAAGTTTTCTATTAAATATATAAATCTATGACACATTATTGTTGAAATATATTTTAACATGCTAAGAATTAATAGTTTTTCATTAATAATAAATAAGTGTTGATTTATAAATATTCAATAAATTTTATATTAGTTTTATTATTATTAATTTTATTATATAACTTTTTTAGTAATTATTTATGATATGTGTATTTTAATATTTAATATAATTATTGTGACATTTTAGTTTTGTTATTGTTATAAATAATATTTTTGACAAATAAAAAAAATAACAAATAATATATAGATAGTGACAAAATTTAGTTTGTCACACTATTTGTTGTAGTGAAACTGTCATAAAATGATACAGTACTATGATATTAAGATTTAATATATGAATCAAATATCTGTTTTTGAAGACAAAACATTATTAGGTAATTATAATTTTAGAGTTTTAAAATATTACATTTTTATTAAATTTTTTTAAAATTTCTATTTACTTTTGAAAATTATATAAATTTTTATTTGAATAAATTATTTTATTTAAATAAATTGATCTAATGAGTATTAATTATTTTTTTATTTTCAAAGACTTCAATGTTAATATATATTACTATTACATTTTTTTTACAGTTTTTATTGTATATAATTTTGAAATAGCATTATGTAATAGAATATCAATTATTTAATTGACAAATTAATTAAATTATGCAATAACACTAACCTAATAACTAGATTTTTCATTTTAGTAGACACATATATAGTGATTTAAGCATTATGTTACTGTAGGTGTTGAGGAACATGATGTCACAGATTATATGATATTTTTATTTAGGTGGTGTTATTTTAAGAAAATTATATTTTTAACACTGTTATTCATGAATTATATCTGTGTAACACTTATTTTATTTAATAATATTATATAATAATAAAATAATAATTTATTTCAGTATTAAATAATTCTATTTTATTATAATGTGAAAATATTAATATTATGATAATCTTACATTCTACAAATATTTAATATTGATATATATTATTATTTTATTAATATATAATATTTTATTATTAAAATTAAATGTCAAATGAAAGTTTGGGATAATAAAATATAATATTTTAATAAAATAATATTATTTTTAAATGTAAAATAAGTGTAATTTACTATTAAGAGTATCGACCTATCCTGCTCAATATAAAATACTTGAGAATGATTCAACTATTATTATTATTATTATTATTATTATTATTATTATTATTGAATATTGGATTAGACTTTGAAGGGTATAGGAAGCCGAGAAAGAATCTTTACAAATAACTGTTGGTTGATTATTTAATGTTAATATTGGAAGGAGGAAAACCAGGCGCGCAAACGGAAGCACAGCCCACAGAACATAACAAAACAGAAAACACAAAAGAAGAGAAAACAGAGTGTTACAGAGCCCAAACACTGAACCAATAAACTCTCTTCTCTTCCTCCAAATCAGTTTCGGATCTCCTCTTTCACTGTGTAAATCATTTTCGATCTTTCAAATGAACAAAACCAGACATTCTCGGATTCGGAAATCCCCGAGGCCCTCGTGGACGCTCACGCTCACGCTGCTCCTCATCTGCTGCTTCCTCCTTCTCATTCTCCTCACTCTCCGCATTCTCTCACTTTCCAATGCCGACTCCTCCACTTCTCTCTCCAAACCCAACGATCTCAGCTCCATCGCTCGCAACTCTCTAATGCACGTCTCTTCTCTGTTCCCTGTTCCCTGCTTTTCCTTCTCTTCTTTCTCTCATCTTCTCTCTCTTTTGCAGAAGCCAAGAAGACGACAGCCAGGGAGAGCGGTGGGTTGAAATAGTATCCTGGGAGCCCAGAGCTTTTCTCTATCATAACTTTCTGGTTTGTTTTTTTATCTAAATGCTATTGCTATTTGTTATTAAGATGTGAAACATTGCATGCTTCTATTGTTTTTGTGAATGTGTCCTCTGGTTAGTAAGAACCTGGTTTTGATTTTTTTTTTTTTTTATTTTTTTTTTTTTTTTTTTTAATTTTTCGTTTTCTCCCCCCTCTTTTCGTTTCTACCATAATCCCGTGGAAATTCCAATTTCAATGCTTGAAGAATTAAGAACTAAGTTTTGTTCTAGAGATGATAATAAAGGTGAGAGCTTTTGATTGGTTTTGTCTATGGGAAATATTGGGAAAGTGAACTGCCTAGGCTCACTCAAAAGTTTGCTATTTGTGCGTGTTGGACTTGTTAAACAGGGCTTAGTTTTTTGAGTCTCTAGAAAATGGTGAGGTGGGCAGTGAGAATGGGAGTTAAAATAGACTGACATGGCAGATGGAATATAATGAAAGCATCAAGTAATTTTCATTCCAAATATTGTGTTTATCCATTTTCGACTTGCATGGCCGGAATCACCAATGGTGAGGCTTTTTCCTTAATTATGACCATGGTTTAGGCATATTAGAGAAGCGGACTACCTAGGCTCCCTTCTAATTTATTGAAAAGAGGTGTTATTTACAATTTTGAATACCACTTTAACAATATGGCTATGCTGTGTACTCATTGTTTAAGGTAAGGGCTCAACTGTACTGTTAAATATGTCAGTGTCCTCACTTTAGAAATACTGAAATTTGGCTGATTAATCTTGACAGACCGAGGAGGAATGCGCATATCTAATTAATATAGCGAAGCCAAAGATGCGTAAGTCAGGAGTTGTTGATATTAAAACTGGAAAGAGTATGGACAGCAGGTTGGATTTCCCTCTTACATTTTCCTGTTAAGTGTCCTTCGATTTCAGTATTGAGAATAACTATCTTTTGCTTGTTTAGCTAGCTTTTGCCTCTTTGTTGATGGCAAACCTTATCTTTTCTTATTCCTTTTTCATTCAGAGTACGGACTAGCTCTGGAACTTTTCTGGCTAGAGGACGTGATCAAATTGTGAGAGATATTGAGAAAAGAATTGCTGATTTTACTTTTATACCAGTAGGTATGTTACTTTCGGCGTTTTGTCACTTTTTTATGAGTTTTAGTTGTTGACGAAACTAACTTTACTGGTCGCATCATATATGTATCAAATATATTTAAGGTAGTTTTCGTCGGAGTAAGACCCTTTTATGTTTTGAGTTCGTGGTAATGTAAAATTGGATGATATTTAAGGTAACTTACGAGTTTCTTAAATTAACAATTGTTAAAGAATAGAAGATAAAATAACTATTGTTTCTTAAATAATTTCATATTTTGAAAACTATCAAATAGTCATCTCTGATATGCTTTTTCGTTGGTATACATTTTTAATATCTTAGATGCCTAGTCAATCTGTCACTTTAGTTGGTGTACTTGCATTTGTGTTTAATGAAATTTTTATCACGCCTGCATGAGACTGATTTCTGTGTAGTTCAAATTATCTTCATTATTCTGCAAGCTATCTCTTGTGCTCTTCTAGGCCTTTTTTTATCACAAGAAAACTAAAATCATGTACAAAAAAAATGTCTTGAAATCAAATCTGTGATGATTCATTTTTCAGTAACTAAGTTGCTTTATGAAAATGAAAGATTTATTGCCTGACTGTAAAATTCTAGTTTGTGCAACTTTCAATGAGCTGTATTTGAATTCCATCTATCAGCTCTATACACCGGCATTCTACAAAGTTTGAAACAACTATAGCTAAAGCAATGGATCATCATGGTGTGTCAGTGTGACTATTTCACTCCATTTATGAAGAGTTCTGGATTATTAAAAAAATTTCAAGTGGTGAAAACTTTGTCGAATTTGATTTACTATAGGATGATGGAACTTGAAATCAAAGCAATGGTAGGTCAATACATGGTGTTGTAGTTCCTAGGCTTCAATCAATTTCATTGAAACTCTCTTCATAGACATCAGCCTCTTCTTGTTTTGAGAGGAATTAGAGCACATATTCATTTACTTTTTCTATAACAATAAAAAGACTTAATCATAAAAAGGATCAAGATTCAGTTTGTTTATGTAGAAATTTCTGTCTCTTCTGAAAAAAGAGAAATATTTATAAAAAGGGTGAAAGCAAAAAGTGGGATACTGGTAGAGATGAATAGGATCCACTTAAAGGAAGTAGAGTTCTTGAAGTTGCTAGCCTTTCTCTTAATGAACCAGATTCAGAGGAATTTTTTTCACATATGATAGAGAACGAAATGATGACATTATTTTGTCATGTTGATTTCATTTTACGTTATAAATTGTTTATGCTTTTATGACTTATATAATTTAATCATATTTATACTAAATTATCTTCTGTATATGTTATATAAAAACCACTATATTATCTGCCTCACAATATGCAGAGCATGGTGAAGGACTTCAAGTTCTCCATTATGAAGTTGGACAAAAGTACGAGCCTCATTTTGACTACTTTGTGGACGAGTTTAACACTAGGAACGGGGGACAACGGATGGCAACAATGCTGATGTACCTGTGAGTAATTTCAGTTGCCTCCTCGTATTTGTTAATCTCAATTTGTCTTGGATATGAAGGCAAATGCTCATGTTGTCAAATTTCGGTATTCTAATGATGCAGTTCAGATGTTGAAGAAGGGGGTGAGACAGTGTTCCCTGATGCGAAGGGAAATGTTAGCTCTGTGCCTTGGTGGAATGAGCTTTCTGAATGTGCAAAAAAAGGACTCTCAATCAAACCAAAGATGGGTGATGCTTTACTTTTCTGGAGCATGAAGCCTGATGCAACCCTAGATCCTTTGAGTTTGCATGGTTAGTTGCTCTCTTGTTATTGTTGCCATGAACGTTATTATTGTTTATTGATATTTCCAAATTTGGAGAAATAACAAGGCCGTTTCTGCAATAATTTTCAGGTGGTTGTCCAGTAATTAAGGGTAATAAGTGGTCGTGTACCAAATGGATGCGTCTCAAAGAATACAAAGCTTAAGGCATTACTTTAGGTATTTATCTTCTCATTCCTTCTTAATGTTTACTCACATAAATATAACCTTACAGCTATGACTAGACATCAGTGTTTATTTCACCTGTTTTACATTATTGTTAATTGAGACTATATGTTTTACATTATTGTTAATTGAGACTATATGCTCAATCAGCTGATAGAATGCTCAAAAGAAATTTCATATAAAAGTTGTCCTACATCTTTAGAGCAAAATCGTATTTTGAGATTTTGTACCACTCTTTGGTGGGTCCTTCTATGTAACCAAGGATATAGAACCTCTTAAAATCTAATTCAATTTTTGTTCTAATTGTAAATTCCACTTTACTATCTTAAGTAACTTTTCATAGATCCCACAATGAATTCTTTTGTAGTAAAAGAAAATTTAAGATACTATTTTTTTTTTAATATTTTAGAGATCCTAAAAATTCTTGTAGAAGAACTCATTTTCTATAGTGGCGAACTTATCTCTCCTTCTAATGTAAGATCCTGTAAATAATTTATGTTTTGGACTTTTGGTTGAAGATCTACCACTAAAGTGCTTCAATTATCTTCTCAAATTTATGAGTTCTCCTGCATTACTTGTTCATTAAGTTCTATTGTTGGAGAATTCATCTAGACAAAGGGTTAGATTTAGCCACACATTTATTATATTGTCTGGAGAGTTTTGAATTTTCTGCAATCTATACAAGTTATTCAGGATTAACACTGCTTAAACTGAAGGACTGTTATTTGTTTACTTCATAAAACTTCTTTTACAAAGTTGAATTTCTTGACAACCACGATTCTAAATTGTGGCTTAATAAATTTAATATGGCATTTGTTTCCATTCACCACTAACGTTGATTTAGTTCCTTTTCAGGCTCATGAGTTCAAAACATGTCAATATTATACTAAAGTGATGGATGGACTATATTTGCATGATTATACTTTCAGGTGTGGAGGAAATATGTTGTTTAGAGCATGTATCTGCGTTCTGTAATTTTTGGATATTTTACCATACCTCAATTCTTTGTCCATCCCTTTCTGGTTATATTACTAAACGAGACTAATAAACTTTTATAGATTTACACTGGTTAGGAGATGAAGAAATAGTATGAAACTAATAGATGGAACGAGTACATATCACAGTTCCCGCGTTCTATGTTTGCAATTCTGCTTCTGTTGTTATAGAATTTTTTTTATATAATTCTTTGTTGCATATTATATGAACTCAAGTATTTTTAGACAAGAATCTTTTTTAGACTTAAAATTTAAATTTTTATAAAAAATATTTATTTAAAATTTTGAATTAGTTATTATGTAGTAAATAAACTCCCGTCAAGAAAAAAATATAGAGTGAGTCATAAACTTTCTATCAATATTCTTACACTTAGACAAATAATTGATTATTGTTATAATCAGTTATAAGATTATTTAATAATTGATTTTATGTACAGAAACAATTTTTATTTGAATAATTTTGTTGAAAAAATAATTCTAAAATAAATATTTTTGTTTAGATACATCAAAAATAAACTTTTAGACAAGTGTATGAAGTTGAAAGGAAAAAAGCTACAATCTTATAAATTATAGATTTTCAGATTCATGAAATAAATTAGTTTTCAAATAGAACAATTTATTGTTGTGGTTATAGTTATTGTGACAAGTATAGTGACCGTGAATGTGACCAATACTATTGTTGCTATTCTAAAATTTAAAGAATTAACAAGACTGTTTCCCAATAATTTTGTACCCGTAGCCCTTCTAATTGGTTTTTTTATTTTTTCAAAATTGACTGAGTTATGAAGTGAACTTAAAAAAAATTTAGGATGCTGTTTTATACTATAACATTTTATATGTTTGTCTCGTGTATAAACAGAAACAACGTAGGATAGACCTTTCACCTTTATACAAGAAGATGAACAATAAGTGTAACTGGGAAAGTGCAGAAATCACATTGGAAAACCCTCCTTAACAAATACATAACAACTATAAGAAAGCCTTCACCAAATGCATGCATTCACATAGATGCCAAGCGAAAGAGAGTGAAGCGTGTCAATCAATTAATTCTCTATCATCTGGTAAGACGCTATTCCATTCTTATCTTCTCCATTCTTTGCTTTCTTAAGTTTAGATAACTCACACTTCAAAAAAGAGATTAACTCACACTTAAAAAAAAGATTAATTTTTATATTATATTTATGTTAGAGATATCACGTGGACTAGATATGAAATTTTTTAATAATTTATAAATGGATGCAAATCTTATCATATAAATCGATTTTGGAAGATTGAATTAAACTTAAAATTTATTTATAATATTTTATATTATCCATCAATTCAAAATCACTTTATATTATAAAATTGACAATTTTCCAAATATATTAATTTCAGTACTACGGTTAACTTTTCTTAGTTATGAGAGTTAAATTGTAATGGTGTATTCTTTAACTATTTAATTAAAATATCAATAAATAAAAGCATTGTTAAAACATGTGGAAGAACTAGCAATAGAAGAAAATGGGAGGAAGAGAAATATTCTATCACAGGTGGAAGAACTGACGTGCCTGCCTATTCCACTACACAAAGGTCTAGGAAGTTTGGATGCGAGGCATGCATGGATAAATGTTGCAACATGTTTACCGGAGAAGCAATGTTGAGAACCTGTGGCAGCATGAATATGGTATGCAAAAGAAGGAGAAAACAGAGAGATGGTATGTGATGTGGGTTGCCATACTGTGGTGTATGGGGAATAAAAGAAATGAGGAATAGACCTGTGTGGTGTTTGCGTTAAGAATTTAATCACAAGTATGAGGTTCACATCAAGTAGAAACAAGAAAAAACAAGGTACAAAATTCAACCCTTAATAAGAGTCCATAGATAAGTCTTGTTGACATATACTACACTTTCTCTTTCAATCTTTCAAAATTAATTTCTTCCAATTCAATCTAAAACTGTTCATTATTGGATCGGGATATTAAATTCGATTGAACTCAATCCAAACTAACTGTTATATAAGTTGATGAGTTGAATGATGACTTGATTATAAGTGATCTGAATACTTAAAATATTAAATTAATTTTTGTAAGATTGCGTTATTTTTTCTTTTAATTAGATTGATATTTAAAAATTACCAAAACTAAAAAAAATCAAAATCTTGTTCAAATTAATTTAAGTCAGTCTAACCCAATTTAACTTACTTAAAAATAACTGAATTAAATTTAACATAAAAAAAATACATACACTCGAATCAATTTAATATTTTTTTAATAAATTAAATAATACATTTACTCAAATTTTTTTCAATCCAACTCGCCAACACCTCTAATTTTACTTTAAAATAAAATCAAACCTTGCAAATAAATGACCAAGGGATCTACGGAAAATAAGGGTAGTCTCTTTCCCCTTATTAAACATATAAAATTAAATTATATATATATATATATATATATACATATATATATATATATATATATATATATATATATATATATATATATATATATATATATATATATATATATATATATATATATATATA
>Ga0209700_104904_pt1 | contig 23386 bp, 13 predicted proteins | sample SiratroredBW_FD_187528 | JGI IMG/M metagenome (GOLD analysis project Ga0209700, IMG submission 187528) | Root nodule microbial communities of legume samples collected from California, USA - Siratro red BW (SPAdes) (version 2) | ecosystem: Host-associated > Plants > Roots > Nodule | place: USA... | reverse complement strand
CTGGTTCGTACCAAAAAAAAAAAACTTCCTCATACTTGAATAAATGCTTTTAACAAACTAAATGGCCTATGATAAACCCAAAAACTACGCAATAACATGCCTTGAATAATAAAAGATATCAATTGTATCTTGGAAGTCTATCTTTGAAATAGTCAATAAGGGCTATCAAATTATAAGTCTACCTTTTGAAAAATTCTCTCTTCTCACGCTTGGATTTCGAATTATAGGTCTCAAATTTGATTTATTTTTCCTTTTTTCATTATTCTTTTCGATTGCAACTATTAGATTAATGTGCATTTATCCACTACTTTCATTGACATATTCTTCATATTTTTAAATTTGTAAAAAAATCATTATATTAAATTTAATATTTTTCATTACATAAATATTGTATTCACAAAATAAAATTTTAAAAAAATTCATTTTAAAATATGCACTTAAAATTACATTTTTAACTTTATCTCAATAGTCAATTCTCTATGATTTTAAAATGATAAAAAAATAACATTACAAATGCAATTATAAAATATACCAATGAATTTCAAATTTTAATTTTCAAAAAGTTTCCTCCCAATTCAATAAATTAATTATATTTCACAAAAGTTTAAAATTAAAGAATAATTATGTTGCAATTATTATACAAATATATGTTAACACTAACTCCAACCATTAATTGTAGGTTACTGATTAAATTTAAAAACATTTATTAAACTTAAGAAAACTACACATTTTTCATTAATTATGGAAATAGTTTTTAAAAAGTAATATTTATTTCTTTCGTAACTAATTAAATAATTAATTTTAATCTTATTTTTCTCTTCATTTCATTTCCTACTTCAAAGCAAAACTAGGTTAGAATTTGATACCAGTTTGCAACTGATATTCTGAGTTATAGTGTGGCAAAACTTAGACTAAAATTCATCTTTCCGAAAATCAAATTCTGATAATTTTTTTATCAGCAAAAATCAAATTCTGATCATTTTCTTTATCAGCAAAAATCAAATTCTGATCATTAACGTGTTATCTGGTAAATATTTGCATATCAGCCAAATTGTGTGTGGTCCTGTGCTAGGAGAAAAAGAAACCTTTTATCTCCATATGAGCTTTATATATATCTGCTAGAAATGGTTCCAAATTGCAGCATGATTTGGAGGCATTGGTGGTTATGGCTGTCAAAAGCTGTGTGTGTGAATGCAGATGGAGGAAAAGCAGATTTGCCTTTTAGTTTTTAACTCTCTTACCAATTACCCTGCATGTTAAAAGTTCATAATTCTTCTTGATCTTTCACACTCTCATGGACCATATTTCAATCACTTTATCTCTACTTTTTAGGAAGAGAGAATGTTTGGCATGAATAATCAATCAATGTCAGACATCCACCATTTAACAAAACATGCAGAGAGAGAATAATATTTTGTATACCCTCTTGGTGTAAACATTCTATCATATCTATCATTTTTCTTTTATATTAATCATACTACTTCCTTTTTCTTTCTCTCTCTCTAAATGTTAATTACTATATAAGCTATATTCATGCATCATTATTATGCAGATAAGATAAGTTCATAGTATCTGTCAAATCTTTATACATAGACTCTTGCTGCTCATGTTCTTGGTTACTCATTAAAATAATAAAAAAATATATCAAAAGTCACATGAAAATATATTAAAAATCATAAAAAAAATAAATATTATGCATCTAAATAAAAGATACAATCTTTTAGCTTAGCCTTGTCATACTTATACTACTTAATGAATTTTACATGAATTTCATCTCTTTTTTACTATGTTATATGATTATTTATACTAACTTATATTTCAAATAGTGTATTATGTATCACAGTAAAGTAATACAATGGCGCATGGGTTAGTTTTTTTATTTTGTGTAGTTTTATGAACTTAATATGTTTTAAGAAAATTTTCAAGTCATCGGTTGATATGGTCAATTTTATTTTCCAATTTCAGTTAAAATATGCATTATTAATATGTATGTACGTGAATTAAATTAAATAACCATATATACAATTTACACACAGTACTATATTTAAATTTTATGTTGGAATAATAAAATTGGTAAAACATTATTCTTGAAATTTGATTGATAGAGATATGGTTGGTCTAAATGAAACTAAATGGAATATCTTAAATAAAGTACTAAATTTTAATCTTGTAAATACAAAATTATAATTAACTAAAAAAATCACTAAAAATTAATCATCAATGATAGATTAGTTAGAGTCACTTAAATACCAATTTGGTTCATGTTTATTGAATCAAAATAAATGTATAATTTACATCTAAGCATTTCTTTAAGACTACTTTGAATAATTTTATTTTTTTCATATTTAAAATGTGAATCATAACTCTAAACAACATATCAAAGATACAGTCACCAAAAAGTTGACCCACATAAGAAAGAAAATCATTAAGTTATTATGCAATGTACAATTATTGAGGAAGAAAAAATTTGAAGGGTGGAAGAAAATCATACTGTTATAATGTGCAATTATTGAGGAAGAAAATTTAAAAAAACTGGAGGTAGAGAAAAAAAGGGGAAAAGACAGAAAGTGCACTTCAGAACAAGCCAGTTTGGCTTGTGCTTTGGTCTCTTGTACGTGCCACCTTCAAACACATCCTTTTCCTCATCCACATTCCAACCTCTCTTCTCTCTCTCTCACCCCTCACACACTCACAACTCAAACTTCCTCAACTAGGTACCTACCAATTAACTCATATACTTCTCACCATTCTCTTCTTTTCTTTTGCTTACTCACAATATATAGTTAAAGACTAATCCTTAGATACTGAGATCTATTTAAGGACTTGACTTACCTGATATATGGTTTCTTCAGACTCTTACCAGGTGATGCTTGATGCTTGATGATAGATGCTAGTTACCAACAAGTTATGGCTGTTTAAGAAGTGATTAAAGTGAATAGCCATAGGTTTGAGGCAATCCTTCTCGGGATCCATCAGCTTTTGCTTCTTTCTCTCTCTCTCACTCTTGGTGGTGTTCTCAAGAATTTCTGAAAAGTTTGAAGAAGAGAGAAAGCTTTATAATAAGTAAGCAGGATCCTTGAGCTGAAGAAAATCAGATCCATTAATTTCCTTACCATCTAGAATTACCCTTTTCACTGTAAGCTGCAAGATCTCTGCAGAAATTCTTTTGGTGCAAATAAACTTTACTTCTTATGAACATGTATTGTATATATATAACCTATATTGTTGTTACATATATTGTGTGAATACCTGACCTATATATGTGTAGTGTACTTTGGTTTCTTACCTAATTTTACTTGTATATATAGGTTTGGTGGTGGAAGAAAACATGTCCAATTTGACGTCTGCATCAAGTGAAATAAGTGCTTCTTCAGGAATCAGAAATGACAACGGTTTTTTCCATGCTCACCAACACTCCTCCACTTCAATAAATCAAGAACCACAGCCAAAAAAGAAGAGAAGTCTTCCTGGCCACCCAGGTCATACATAACCAACCAATTCTACCATTTTTTTTTTCTCTAATTTGATGGTTATTTTGCAGCCAAAATCAATATTTGATTTATTTCCTATATACTTAGTGTAGTTCACTCTATAGTTTCATTTTTATACATTATGTAAGAAATTTATGCCATTAATCTTTCAAAATATGATTTTTATTTTCATAAACTCAACAAATTTGTCATATACCAGAATTTGTGAACACTTAACCCTTATACATTTTGTAATCTTGTTTCAGTTATATATACATGTATTTGGTGTTTGGACATTATTTTTAATATTTTAACAGTTATAATTTCTGCATTAAAAACATGATTCCTTTCTTGGTGTTTTTGAGATTTCAAGTTTAATTGAAGAATAAAATCAGCTAGATTTTAACTTTCAACAAAGTATTCTATCAATTGATTTTATTGTTTAACAAGTGAATTATGTTGGTTTCAAAATTTTTTTGTTTCACTTGGTTTGGTTCAGACCCTGATGCAGAAGTGATAGCATTGACTCCACAGACCCTATTGGCAACAAACAGGTTTGTTTGTGAGATTTGTCAGAAAGGGTTTCAAAGAGATCAGAATCTGCAGCTTCATAGAAGAGGGCACAATCTGCCATGGAAGCTAAAGAAGAAGAACAGCAAAGAGGTGAGAAAGAAAGTGTATGTTTGTCCAGAGGCAACATGTGTTCACCATGACCCTTCAAGGGCCCTTGGGGATCTCACAGGAATCAAGAAGCACTTTTTCAGGAAGCATGGAGAGAAGAAATGGAAGTGTGAGAAGTGCTCCAAACGCTATGCAGTTCAATCAGATTGGAAAGCTCACTCCAAAATCTGTGGCACCAGAGAATACAAATGTGACTGTGGTACCCTTTTCTCTAGGTAATCTGATTAATTAACTAATCAACTTTTAATTGATTTTAGATTCCAAAACCAGCTTATCTTCAAACCCCCAATCTAAATTGCTCAGATTAACTAATTTTCTATGTAAAAAATCATTTTATAACAGTTTGTCATCAGGTTTATATATTATCTTCATTGTTATGCTTTGTCCACTAGAAACTATATAATTAATTATACAGGTATTATGAGTTTATTCTAAAACTAATTAGAATATGATGATATAATAAAATACCTTTTACATTGTGTATTTTGTTAACTTTAATTTCTAATTAGTTAATAGCTTAAAATTATTTGCATAAATAGTGAATCAAAATTTAAGCAATTTACTAGTATAAAAAGTTGATAACTATTATTATCACTATATGTCATTTTATATATTAGTAGAAGTGTATATTGATCGGTAACTTCCACAAATAGTGTAAATTTTTGTTAGGAAAAATCTATAACTAGCCAATTAATCAAATAAATGAATAAATAGGATCTAAACCGACTAATTTTATTTTGTAAATTAAGTTTGAAAAATAACTCTCTTTTTATTTCTATTTTACCCGAATTTCAAGACAAAAGTGAGACAGATTTTTGTCTTGAGAAAAATTCGATATTATAATCAAATTTAATAGATAAATAAATAAATAGATAATTTGTTCAGTTTTACCGTTTGAATAGACACTGACAACCTCTTAACTCAAGAAAAAAACCTTATACTTCAACTTCAAGCTTTCCATGTAACACTACTCTTATTATTACATCATTGGTTAATTACATTTTATTTTCATCTTTTTTCTGTTTACATGAAACGTACATCCTTTTATCATCAGAAAATAAATTTAAATTTTTCTTATGCAGACATCTCTTTTTCTCAATGTAAAATATAAAATTTAACAACAAAATTTGTGCATCACTTACTCTTTCTTACTTGCTTCAAGATGATGTATAGTAAATATTGTTTATTGTATTTTTTTACTTAATAGATAATATTATCAATATTTATATTTTTTATAACAAAATAAACATTAAAATAAAAGATAAAAATTAAGATACCAAAAATAATAAATACACTACTTTCTATTTTTTTTTCTTAATCTAAAAAACTTTTTATTTTTTACTTTTTCCAAGTATTAGGAAGGAAGAAGAGTTTCCATGTAGATGACAAGGGAAAGTGTGTAAAACAGTACAAAGAACAAAAAACTGTACCTTAGCTAGGAAGGAATCTCTGTGTATTTATATACATGAAATATATATACATATATATGAAATGTGACACACTGAATATCAATTATTTGTAATATATATTAATAGTTTTTTGTTTGAGTCTAGTATAGATAATAAAATTAAATATTCAGACAGAGTTGCATGAAACAAAACTGTCTCATAAAAATTATATTATTACATGTAATATTAATATGAATTTTGTGATGGTAAAAAATGATAGTGATTTTCTTGTTTGGCTTTCCTGTGGTTGCAGGAGGGACAGCTTTATCACTCACAGAGCTTTCTGTGATGCCTTGGCACAGGAAAGTGGTAGAGCAGTGAACCCTCACTCTCTATTATCATCTCACTCCCAATTTCGAAGCCATGGCCTTCAATTTCAAGCACCATCATCACTAGTAATGAAAAGAGAACAAGAGTTCAACCTATTAGGTCAAGAAATTCCATCATGGTTATCTTCTCCAACAGTGTTAGAAGAATCACTGCACAGTCAAACACTAAGAACCACCTTAGACTTTTCCACACCACAGTTATTTCCCACACATGCCAACCACTCCTTGTTCAACCATGATCAAAACCCTAGCCCTACTTCTACTACAACAACTTCTTATCTTCCTTCTTTGAGTTCCTTCCATTATTCCACCACTTCTCCTCACATGTCAGCCACTGCTTTGTTGCAAAAGGCCTCACAAATAGGCGTAACAGTAAGTGCAGCAGCACCTTCACAAGCGATGATAGTGAGACCCCACTTGTTGCTGCAGCAGGTTCACGTGCCTGAATGTACAACAGCAACTACTACTACGACAGGCTATAATAATATGGCTCCATCTTCAGCCGTTTCTGGAATGGTTATGGCTATCCCTTCACGTGAAGAAATAGGGACTCATGGATTTGCTCGTGGCTTGGCATCTTGAGGGAATAAAGCTGCAATTGTCTCTGATTACTTGGAAGAAGGTGCTGCTGCCAAAGTTGCAGAAGCTAGCTAGTGCTGAATAATGCTGATATATATACATATACATATATATATATCATCAAGCATCTTCTCTCTTTTCCATGATATGATTGATGGCTACGAGATAGTATAATAGTACTGCTGTGTCCTATGCTATTAGGGACATTGCACCAAAAGATAATGTGTGTTAACTTTCAGGAACTTGTTTCAAAACCAACAGAATATCTCAGTCTGCTTATAAAAACAAAAAGGGTACTGCACTAGCCACTGGCTTCCAACCAATGTTTTGAATTGTAATTCTTTATCCACATGATTTCACTTTATATATGGCAGAAAAATTGCATACAAATGATGTTTAAATGAAGCTTTTTAGACTTAGAGTGTGTTTGGATCTTTGAGAAGAAACAAGTTATTTACTCTGGAAGTAGAACCAAAAAAACACATGAAAATACAAGAAGAATATTCAGGAAATTCAAGAAAAAGAATGCAGAATAACTTTCTTCACATATGCAAAGATATGACTGAAAATATAGACATAATTTATGTCTTCGTCATAAAGTTGAAGAAATATACAACGTATATATTGAGAATATAATTAAAATAAATTATTTTGTCTTTAATTTTTTATTAATATTATATTTTTACTTATTATAATAAAATAAATAAATAATATAATATTATTAAAATAAAATATAAAAAAATTAACCACGTTAATTACATATATTACAAATTTTCCAGTCCAATATGCTTTCTTTTACTTTCTGTGTAATTATATTAATATCATGTTCTAGAAAAATATTTATAATTCATTGTTCAAATAGAATTTATAAGTTAAATTTATTTTTAATATTTTCTATTATTAAATTAAATTTCTTTTATAAAACTCTTGGTTGAATGTTTATAGAACTTAAGATTTACATTATTAAAGAAATAAATGCACAATTTTTTTCACAAAACGTATAAATACAAAACCATGTTTTGATATTTTCTAATATTGCATCCACAAATCCATTGAAAAATTATAATTAATTTTTTTCATAAATATGTTATCACACAGTCTAACAATAAGTGGAAAATTTTACAATTTATTGGATATATATATATATAATATGTACAATCTAAATAAAAAAGTTAAAAAATAATAACTAAAATTTTTTAGACTAAACAAAATAAAATCGTTTAAATATATATATATATATATATATATATATATATATATATATATTAAATATCCCAAAAATCATTTGATTAAATATCCTAACATGTTTTATTATTTGCTAGTTTCTTTGAATATTTTTGTGTAATATTCTTGAATGTAATTAATGTTGAGAAAATAATTTTTATCAGTAATAAGCTACACCAACTATAAATTAACCTATTATAAATTTATTTTATAATAATTTATTGAAAAATATGGACTCAAAAGATATATTCTATAAACATTTTTCAAGAGATTGTGTGTTATTAAATATAAAATATCTTTCTAACAATCTTATAACAAATATGATTAAAAAACATATTTAAAAATTTATTTTTTAATTTTTCTAGTCTAAATCGTCTTATTAGATTGATAATTTACTATTCAACTAATTTATTTGATTGATGTATATTTAAGTTAATTTTAATAAGTAATTAGTTCATAGTTTATGTGTCTAACCAACATTTCATTTATAGTTTTAAAAATTTCGTCTAAAAACTCTTTGATAAGAATACGTTTATAAATTACTCTTATAATAGTTTTACTTCTTTGCTTAGTGTAAATGATAAAAACATGTAAAATAAAAAAGAAAAGAACACTTACATAATATACAATAACGTATATCAGTTTGTTTGTTATACAAAATATATATTTTTTTTCTCATTGTTATTAGTTGATCCCTTGAATATTATTTTCTATTTGAATTGATAATTATTTTTTATTAACACTTTGAGTATTATTTTCTTAAGTCGGTCTTTAGTAACTTCGAATATTCTTTACCGATCATTGATATTATTTATCCTTTATCAACTTTTAGTTAAGATTAAAGAACAATAATAACCTCAAATAGTGATATGACCATTTTATTTGACTACTAAATCTTAAATTTATAAAACAAGTTTAAATTATAATATTTAGGATAAATAAAATATTTAAATCAAATCTTTTTTTAGTGTGAGAATTAGAAAAAACTAATTTTTAGTTTAATAAAATTATTTTAGTATAATAAAAATAATTTAAAATGTTAAAAAATTAACTTTCATTATTTTATAAATTAAATAATAAAATAAATTGATATGTTGAAAAAAAAATACACGCAATTATAAATTTCTTTTATGCAAACTCAATGTTTGGTAGAATAAAAACACATTCAAGTAAACCATTTTAATAATTCTTATAATTCAACTCATATACCCATACTTTGTTAAGCATCATCTAGTTCTGTTTGGTAATAGCTTAATCTTTTTTTTATACCTTATTATTTTGTTATTAATTAGATGATATATCCTTTCAATCAATCACCTGTGAATACGAATGGATTGTGTGGTACTATCTCCATCCTCCAAGAAAACTCATAGTTTTAATCAATAAAATATAATTTTTGTTTAGTATTCTATATCAATAAATTATAAATTAGGCTATATTTTTTCATTTTTTCATATTACCCTTTTACTTATTTTTTTCGTTGAGTATTTATTTTTAGTGTTTTCAAACATCACGATTTTTTTATTTAATTCCTATATTATTAGTCTTTCGATTTTTTATTTCGTATAAATATCTAATGAATGAAAAGAGTACAAACATTAAAAATAAACTACCCAGAAAAAAAAATATTTTCTTCACTGAGAAAACAAAAATCATTTCTCATATTTAATATCATCAGTTTACTACACAGTTATATATATATACCAATTATCAGTTATTTTTCTTAGAAAAAATCAATTATTTATTCAACTGTCTATAAAAAAAAAAAAAAAAAAAAAATAGTTTTCTTTCAAGCATTTCCAACAAACACCAACCTGAAGAAGGATCAAGGTTGCCATTTGCAACAATTTCGTAATTCAGTTGAGATAGCTCGATCACCCGAGCATGGCTCTGAGGCTTTTGAAATCGCAGGTAAGTTCATTCCTGTTTCTCAATCCAACACGTCCTTCGTCAATGTCTTCCTTCTTTGTTATTCTTTCCTGAAACCAAATTTCGACCTTTTTCAGGATTGGCTTGTAGATTTTCATACCCTTTTTGTCCTTCATCCGTTTTCTAGATTCTTTTTAGTGTAATGTGTAATGGGTCTAAGGGGTTTCTTCTAGTTTTGATTCAAGATAAGAAAATTTAAATCTTTCTGGTTTAGGGGGGAAAGGCTTTTTTTTTTTTTTTCCGAAGTCATTATAGGCCTTATAACAAATGGTTGCCTCTGTTTTTGAGAATTTTTAGGAGCAGTGAAGATTGCATCCATATCGATTTCTGCCTGTTGGGTTATATGGTTCTTTGTGTGTATGGAATTTTTTGCTCTGTGACTTACGAATGAATATCCTGTGGAGGCTTCAAGTATCAGCCTCGAACAGCTGGTCTTTAACTTATTATTGTTCATCTTATAGTGTTTTTATTAGTGGTCGAGCTTTTGGTAACTTCCTTGTGGTTCTAGTTTTAAACCTCTCCATTGTACACCAAAAAATAAGTGTAAGACACTAGGGAAATATGAGAACTTGAACCTGTGTTCACTATGCATGTTATGTGCATTACTTATTATGGCTAGTTTTTAGACGATACTAGTTGGCATATGTGGTTTATATTTTGAATTTATTTAATGATTTAGTTACTTCTATAATTTATTTTTACAGGTTGCAAGACGACAATCCAAATTTGGACAGATTCAAAGTGTGTTTGCTACAAGCTATTTTTCTGTCAGTAAGTTTGGACATCGTGCAAGTATAGATCTCTTCCCCCTTCGACCATGCATTATTCTCATAGTTAGCTTCTTGTTATTTGCTTATATGAGTTAAAAGTTTTGCTTTTCTTAATATAGCTTTATTTTTTACCCTAATTATGTTGGTTTGGGAATTAACTTTCAACAAGTTTTTGTGTTGTGGAATTAGTTTACCTTTCTCTCTTTTTTCTTTTGGAAGGTGGGGGTGTGTTGGTTTCTTTGTGAAATTATTCATGCCTGTTTTTATTCAGTATATGTTCATGATCTAAGTACTTGGATATTGTGTTCCGTTTGGCATTTAGCTTTTTGTTTTTTGCACTTTCAAAATTATGTAGGAAATAGGATTTTGGGTGCCCAAGAGAGATTTCAGTCTAGCTACCTTGGCAGTATAGCTCGTCGAGCGCGTAATGCAGATGAAGCTGCTGAAGTTGCTTATCTCAAAGAACTTTACCATCGGAATGATCCTGAGGCTGTGATTAGAGTATTTGAAAGCCAGCCCTCTTTGCACAACAGTCCCTCAGCCCTTTCCGAATATGTGAAAGCACTGGTGAAAGTTGATAGGCTTGATGAAAGTGAATTACTGAAGACATTGAGGAGAGGTGCTTATTTTGGTTGAACTGCTCATATTTGTGTGCTTGGTATATTCGTCAAAACTTGTTGACTCACCTTTTAAATTTATCCATTATAAATTATATAAGGTCTTTGCCAAGCAAGCAACCATATCTGGCTTTTGTGCTACTGCTTTCCAGGGATTAAAAAGTTCAATTAGTGTCTTGTGCTTGTACCATTAATCAGATTGATAAAGAATCTTGTTTTTCTCTGTGATTAAGTTAGAATCAGGAATGTGATGCCTCTGTTGGCCTTTCATGCAGTCCTTGGACAAGTATGATTTTATACGACTGCATGAACAAAATGATGCAATACACAATATATTGAGATGACAAAAATTGGCACGTCAATTAATACTTGTCTAAAAGTCATATTGATCTTACTGCATCAGCTGTTTGGATATTTATTTCTCTAGCATATTTTTTAGACTATAAATTATGACCAAAGGTGATATGAGTTTTCAGGCATGTCCAATTCAGTAGTGAGTGAGGCAGAAACTGGAGCTGGTCTTTCTGCTTTAAGAAATTTTGGAAAATCGACCAAAGACAATATTATTGGAACTGCCAGTAATCCAATCCATATGGTGGCTAGAGAAGACGCGAATATAAAAGATCAGCTATGGCGTACACTCAGGACCCTTGCGGTGGTCTTTTTCTTGACTTCTGGCGTAGGAGCAATCATTGAAGATAAAGGAATTAGTAAAGGTATTTCCTAGTCAGTATTGTCCTTTCATATAATTTTTTTTAATCTGATCTTGGAAGACATGTTCTCTGGTTTGTTTTTCCATATTTCCCAGGACTTGGTATAAATGAAGAAGTGCAACCCAGCATGGAATCAAGCACAAAATTTAGTGATGTAAAAGGTGTTGATGAGGCAAAGGCTGAGCTGGAAGAAATTGTTCATTACCTTCGAGATCTAAGGTAGAATTTTTATCATAAATTCATGCTCCCTGTTGCATACATTTCAGGCATTGTTCACCCATGCTTGAGCACTTGAACTGGTATTCTATATGTAGATATAGTATACTTTCTAACAATTTAACCCATATTCATCGTTACATGTCGTGGCCTAGTGTGTTTTTGTTGATCACTTCATGTGATTGTTCATTTAAGGCCACGTAAAGTAATGAAACTCCTAGTCTGTGAACCGGTCATTCAATTGAAGTAAAAAATTAGGGAAACTTGTGAATAAATTGCATCTCTTTCTTTGGATAATAATGTCTAAAACTCAAATAACTTAGGTGTATACTGACTTATTGTTAAAATTATGATTGTTATAGTAGTGTTCAACTTACATAAGCTGTTTTTGGGTGTATCTAGCTTTACATTAAGGAACATATGCAGTAACTTTCCTCTTTGAGATATACTCATCTTTTTACATATATACTACACATACATCAGGAATTCACTCACTGATTTTTTCAACACATCCAAATTCAAGTTTTATAGTATGTTTCTTTTTGAAAGATGCTTATGTCACTATTCAGTAGGTATACCTTGGTTCCTTAGCTTACAGTATGCCTATCAAACATCAATATGTCTAGCACAGTTTGTGCTGGAGCAAACTTGGTAACTGGATTTGGGTTCTTACTTCAGGAGGATACCTACGTAACATCAATAAAACAATACTCTTTGACATATTCCTAGTAGTTGTTTCTACTTCCCTTGGAGTTGATGAACTGATGATTTCATTTGACAATCTAAAATTGGTTCACATATATAAGATAACTTCTTAAATAGGCTATTTGTTAGTCAATACCTGAATTATGTTTGATTCTGCTTGATGTCACATCCCTTTTTCATACTCTTCTGTTATATTTAATATGCTTGCTTCCTGACCACATATACCAGCCTGTACATTTCCTTATCGTATTTGTAATTATAAGATTTGCTTCCCTTGTGACAGCGCTTTACTCGTCTTGGTGGTAAGCTTCCAAAAAGAGTTTTGCTTGTTGGTCCACCTGGCACTGGAAAAACAATGTTGGCCAGAGCTATTGCTGGTGAGGCTGGGGTTCCGTTCTTCTACAGCAGTGGAAGTGCATTTGATGAGATGTATGTTGGTGTTGGTGCGCGAAGGGTGAGGGATCTTTTTGCTGCTGCAAGGAAACGAGCACCTTGTATAATATTCATTGATGAGATTGACGCTATTGGAGGAAGGAGTACAAGGGAGCGAATGTACATTAATATGACATTAAATCAGTTACTGGTTGAGCTAGATGGGTTCAAGCAAAATGAGGGAATAATTGTGATTGCCGCAACTAATTTTCCAGAATTATTGGACCAGGCATTGGTGAGACCTGGGCGGTTTGACCGCAATGTTAGTGTTCCCAATCCGGATGTAAAAGGAAGACAGCAGATTTTGGAATCACACATGTCAAAGGTATGGTTTTATCTCTTGCAAAGAACGTTGTAGAATACCAATTTGAGAAGGATAAAAATAGGATTAAATCACACCAGATTACAGATGTTACAGAAATTTCTTTCTGTCCTATTGTTACGAAACTCCTAGAGAGGTTTTCTGTTAAGAAAAAGTCCCAACAGTGCAGTTTCTAAAACTGGTGTAATTATTGAAACTAAGGCCTATATTTACAGGTTTTGAAGGGTGATGATGTTAATCTAAATATCATTGCTCGAGGAACACCTGGGTTTTCTGGTGCTGACCTTGCAAACTTGATTAACATGGCTGCTATCAAGGCCGCAATGGATGGTGCCAAAGCTGTAAGCATGGCTGATTTAGAGCATGCAAAAGACAAGATTGTGATGGGCAGTGAACGCAAGTCAGCTGTGATATCTGCTAAAGGACGAAAGTTGACTGCTTTTCATGAGGGTGGTCATGCCCTTGTTGCCATTCATACTGATGGCGCCAACCCCATTCAGAAAGCAACTATAGTTCCCCGCGGTATGGCTCTTGGCATGGTCAACTATTTGCCCGATGAGGATCAGACCAACGTTACCCGTAAACAGATGCTTGCCAGGCTTGATGTTTGCATGGGAGGCCGGGTAGCTGAAGAGCTCATTTTTGGAGAAAGTGAAGTCACTTCTGGTGCAACCTCAGATCTCAGGAAAGCAACTAGTTTGGCTAGGACCATGGTTACCAAATATGGCATGAGCAATGAAGTTGGACTAGCCACACACGATTACACAGATGATGGGAGGAGCATGAGCTCAGAGACAAGGCTTCTCATTGAGAAAGAGGTCAAGCAATACCTCCAGAGAGCTTACAACAATGCAAAAACCATTCTCACCACTCACAACAAGGAGCTTCGTGCACTTGCACATGCTCTTTTGGAGCACGAGACCCTCTCAGGAACTCAGATAAACGAATTGCTTGCTCAGATGCACCAACCGCAAACACTCGAAGCTCAGACCACTTCACAATCCAACACACTGCCTCCATCATCCACCAACCCAGCATCTGCTGCTGCCGCCGCCGCTGCTGCCACGGCGGCAGCTACAGATACTGCTGCTGCGGCCAAGACTAAAAGTACTCCGGTCGGATCATAACTTGTTCGATTCGATTAAGAATGTTCTTATAGGAATTTTTCCAGATTTTAGGTTTTAGGGTTTAAAAAATATTCTTTCATTAATTTAAAATAAAAATAAGTCATTTATTAAAAAGTAAAATTATTTAATTAAAAAGTATATTAAAGAAAGTTAGTAAATAATTTATTTTACAGATGTTTGATTTATAAAAATGAAAGAGACATTGAACGACGACAAAATTATTTATTACTAAGTTTTATTTTATATGACAACACAAATCCTTCAAATAATGTTTTTTTTTTTTTTTTTTTTGAAAAATGATTTCGAAATATCCAGTGGTGGTTGTTCATCAAAGTTGCACCTTGCTCTAATCTCTGTTATTTGCCCAATCTTATATCACAAAAATGCGGAATCGAAAATCATCTGGCGAGACGCTACGAGATCTTGTTGCCTTATTCGTGACGGTATATATCGTCTAGTTAGCCTGATAGAATGCGCGATGGTAGGAGAGTTACATACGAAACAATCATGGCGAGAATCTCGTGGGAAAATCCCAATTTTTTTCCTTACTGAACTTGTGAACGTTTAGTTCTAAGTTACAAAATGGAGCATTTCAATGCGTGAATTGAGAGGGGAATTTTTTTTTGTTTAGTGGAAAAATATTTCAACTTTTATCTAATCAATGTGTTGTAAAAGACATCTCGGAGGAGTGATAAAATATCATTGTCCTTATGGACTTATTTGGTCTGATAAAATATCACTGTTCTTAAGGACTTATTCGCAATAGATGCGCAAGTCCTATGGAATACAAAAAGAAATAAAGAAAGAGAAGAGAGAATATGAAGAAGAAAAGATGAGGAGCTCTTGGTTTGGTGTGATTTTCGGAGTAAAGGGATCTTCTATTTGTAGAGGAAGGGAAGTGAGAGTTTGGGTCGGAAGGAGTAGTGGAAGAAACGATCTCCACCATCCATGCCTAAGAACTTACTGCAACGTTTATAAACCCCCCCACGTTGAAAGCTTCTAGAAGACACCCACCAGCCAAAAATATCTTTGAAAGAACTGGAAGCAGTCTTAGGGCTGTTAGGGTTCGAGAAATTCGTATCCCCTTTTAACGTTTTACAATACTCTATTCTGCTTCTATTTTCACAACACAATGTATATAAGCTAGGAGAAGAGAATGATTTGAATAGAGGAGATTTTGAAAAATAAAATATTTTTATTAATATTTTATATATAAGCAATTTTTTCAATTATGAAGTTTTCTTTCCCTGGAACTATTAGAATGAAGTTTAGGGAAACTTGACCTTAATTTTTCATCATTGGTAGGTTTGAAGTTTGAACTGAAGGGTGGAATGGTTTTATCTGTAGGAAAAGATTCGTATGGTGAATCTTGCTGCTGCTCTCCGAAAAGATGGATTCAGTGCTTTCTTTCCGCTTTGACTTTGCGGGAAATGGCTAAGCTACTTAGAAAAGGAAAATGAACCATAAACTACTTAATCTTCAATAACAAATAATATATTTTCTTCCATTTAGAGCTTTTTTTATTTTCCTAAAACTAAGACCTGACACAACCATTCTAAAATAAATTAAGACCTCTCACAACTTGATCATGACAGAAATGAGGTAAATTTCTTAAATTACTGTAATTTTTTTTTTGTAAATTTTTTAAAATAGCGCACTTTATTTTTTAATTCCATATGTAGGTAAATCATGCAGAGGTCATATGATTTAAATTTCAATTATTTAAGATGACAATTAATTTCAATCATTATATATTCAACAAATCACTATGAATTAATTCTATTAATTTTATGTGCACAATCTAATAGAACAAAAAAACACAAGAGGAATGATGACATAATTAATGATGGTGTAATTTTAATTAATCAATTAATTAGTTAATTAAAATTGTACCTCTACTGCACAATTTCATTCAATCAACTTAAATCCTTTTCTCTTTTTATGATTTCACATAATTTTAAGTTAACCATGTATTCATAATGATATTGTGCAACATAATTTTAAATTAAATCAGACAATAATGACACATGTATTCATAATGATATTGTGCAACCTCTACATGATTTACTCACATCCGGAATTAAAAAAAATTACACCATTTTTAGAATCTCACCAAAAGATTACACTAGTTTACCAAATTTTCCATAAATAACGATGAAAAAACAAAAATTTTAAAAGGAGTTGTCACCATAATTTATACGAAGCAAAAATCAAAGGAAAAGAAAGCGATCATCACAATATTGAGGTCCGAGGGTCTAATGTAGTTTTTTAGAATATTTATTTTTCTACAACAAGAAACAAAAATACAAATAAAATACTTTTTTTATTTTTTTTATTTTTTTGACCTTGACCTTACTCTTACCTATTTGTGTTCATAATCAAGAATGAGGAAGCATAATTCTAAATATAAAATGTTGAGTTTGATATTTTTCATTTAATATTTAATTTTGAATGTGTGACATTAAGATGTGAAAATAATAAAGTTGTTCGGTCTAAAGCCCATACTTGAAATTGCTAGTTTTAATATCCAAATTTTAGGTGAAATTATTGGGTTTAAGGCAAGTAAAGTCATTGGGTTTAACAACTATAACTTTAGTCAAAATTAGTGTGAAAATAAAAAAAATAAAATAAAACACTCTCTATCATGAAAGTGAGAGATACTTTGCCCAATATTAAAATAATGACCAAATACAAGGTGACCCTATAGAAAATAATGTAAAGTCTTGGTGGAAAATAGAAAAAAACGTCTTCCCCACTGCTTGGAATAATTCAGAATGCTTATTTAAACCTAAACTAACGACTCTACTAACAACCATAAACATTAGCAACTAAACTCTAGTTTTTGAGTAGATATGTTGACAACCACACGTGGACTACAACCTCTTTACAACTGTGATGTGGCGCTGACGTGGATAAAAGGCATGACATGGCAATGACGCTGCAAATGTTTCAGCGTAGCTTAAATGAATGGAATTGAAATTTAGGGTTGTTTGTTGCTGAACCCTTCACAGCCGCCGCAGCCAAGACAAACCAGTACCTTTGTTTTTCAACTCGCATAGGAAGAAGATCCATACCACAGTTGGACATAGCAATCGTGACGACACTCTATTGTAAGTTGTTGAACCCTTCACAGCCGCCGCAACAAGTTCGTTCCCAAGAGAAACTAGTGTCTTCATTCTTCAAATGTGACTTCTCTCCATTTGTTTTGGAACTCTATTTAAGGTTTGGGTTTTAGGGGTTAATTTTTGTGCCTATTTGTAGCTGTATTTTTGGGTCTGTAACATATATTTGGTTTTGGAACTGTGTTTAAGGTTTGGGTTTTAGTGGTTAATTTTTGATTTAATTTGTGACTATATTTTTCAATTATTGATTTGCCTTGGTCGATGTCAATCGTAAGGGGTCCCCCATGATCTAGGCAGAGTCTTTTTGAATCCCATGGTGCTTACATATGTAAGGTTATGAGTTATGGAGGTTAGGGAGGTAGTGATTTGGTGATTGAATTGAGTGTTCAGAAAGTTGACCTAAGTTAGACAATTAGAAACACATGGTCAGACACTTGTTTGTGCAGGGTGATCATGGGTGAGGATTGGTTTACCTTGGTTCCTGTCATTCCTATGTGGTCCATAGTGACCCAGAGACATTGTATTTCAATCTCATGGTGGGAATTATGGTAGGTTATGGGTTATGGCTGTGATGGATGCACTGATTTGGTGATTTCATTGAGTGTTCAGAAAGTTGACCTTAGTTTTACACTTACATACACATGGTTAGACACTTGTGTGTGCAGGGGTCGTCATGGGTCTGCCTTGGTTGTTTTCATTCGTATGTGTTTCATGGAGACCCAGAGACACCGTTTTTGAATCCCATGATGGGAATTATAGTAGGTTATGAGTTATGGCTGTGAGGGATGCACTGATTTTGTGATTTCATTGAGTGTTCAGAAAGTTCACCTGAGTTAAACACTTAGAAACACATGGTTAGACACTTGTGTGTGCAAGGGTGGTCATGGGTTAGGATTGGTCTGGCTTGGTTCCTGTCGTTCGTATCCAGTCCATGTCATTTGTAACTTTACTTTTAGAAGTTTAACATGTATTTGTTTTGGAAGTGTGTAATTCGTTATCCATTAGTAACATGTATTTGTTTTGGAACTGTCTTATTGGTTTGGGTTTTAGTGTAGATAATTTATGTAATAAAGAAATTTTTTTGCCGAATTGATGTAATGAGGATGTTGGTTTGTAGATATCTCTTACATCGTAATTTTTGAAGTTTACATGTGTTGTTTGTTTAGAGTTTGGTTTTTAATAATTTTAATTATTTTATTTAATGTATATTTGGTTTTGTATTTTTTTTTTGCAGAAAGAACTTCAAACATATCAACAAGATTTTGTTTGTAAATGGATTCTTCACGATAACAATATTCGTCGACAAAAAGTGTTGGATGATTTTAAGCTTATATGACTCTGGACTTGTTGACTGTAGTGGATTTATGAAGATGTTTGTACATTGTATAGACATTTATGAAGTTAACTTTGTAAATTGTAAATAGAAGTTGGTTTAGAGTATTCAATCTTTAATGTTGTGTACAATTATTGTTTACAATTACTCAATTCATATTTTCAATGAAATTTTAAATGTTTCCACAAATTGTTGGTAAACTGTTCTCTTACATCATTGGTGTTAGTCATGGACATGTGCATTACATGATATGTTGCGATGTTTGGTCATAAAGTATTGCCAAGTTAAACACTTAATTACATAGGGTTAAACACTTAGAATGTCCAGTGCTGGTAATGACTTTTCAGGACTGCACAGTGCTTAGTTATGCCAGTGGTAGGGGGTTTTAGTATATTCCAATGTCACACCTGTGTTCACTCCCACAATGGAAAAATGTAAATATTTCACATGTGGAGGTCAGGGGTCCACTCAATTGGTGACTTCGATGTGTGGTCAGAAAGTAATTTCAAGTTAAACACTTAATTGCATACGGTTAAACACTTAGAATGTCTAGTGTTGGCAATGATTTTTCAAGACTGTCCATTACTTAATTATGGCAGTGGTAGGGGGTTTTAAGATCAAGCAATGTCACAACTGTGTTCACTCCCACAATGGCAACATGTAGAAATTTGCGGTGTGGAGGTCAGGGGTACACTTAATTGGTGGCTTCGATGTGTGGTTAGAAAGTAATGTCAAGTTAAACACTTCATTTCATATGGTTAAACACTTAGAATGTGTAGTGGTGGCAATGGCTTTTCAGGATTGTCCATTATGTTAGTTACGGCAGTGGTTGTGAGGTTTTAGGATGAACCAACGACACACCTCTGTTCAGTCTCACAATGGAAAACACGTAAAGATTTAAGGTTTGAAGGTCATGGGTGCACTGAATTGATGGGTTCAAGATGTGCTCAGAAAGTATTCCCAGTTAAACACTTAACTATATACGGTTAAAAACTTAGAATCTCCAGTGCTGGAAACGACATTTCAGTACTGTCCATTGCTTAGTTATGGCAATGGTAGGGGGTTTTAGGATCAAGCAATGTCACAGTTATGTTCACTCCCACAATGGAAAGATGTAAATATTTCACATGTGGAGGTCAGGGGTCCACTTAATTGGTGGCTTTGATGTGTGGTCAGAAAGTAATTCCAAGTTAAACAATTATCTCCATACAATTAAACAGTTAGAATGTCCAGTGCTGGCAATGACTTTTCAGGACTGTCTATTCCTTAGTTATGGCAGTGGTAAGGGATTTTAGGATCAAGCAATGTCACGGTTGTACTCACTTCCACAATGAAAAAATGTAAATATTTCACGTGTGGAGGTTAGGGATCCACTTAATTGGTGGCTTCGATGAGTGGTCAGAAAGTAATTCCAAGTTAAACACTTAACTGCATACGGTTAAACACTTAGAATCTCCAGTGCTGTTAATGACTTTTCAGTATTGTCCATTGCTTAGTTATGGCAGTGGTAGGGGGTTTTAAGATCAAGCAATGTCACAATTGTGTTCACTCCCACAATAGAAAAATGTAAATATTTCACATGTGGAGGTCAAGGGTCCACTTAATTGGTGGCTTCGATGTGTGGTCAGAAAGTAATTCTAAGTTAAACACTTAACTCCATACAATTAAACACTTAGAATGTCCAGTGTTAGTAATGGCTTTTCAGGACTGCTCATTCTTTAGTTGTGGCAGTGGTAGGGGATTTTAGGATCAAGCAATATCACAATTGTGTTCACTCCCACAATGGAAAAATGTAAATATTTCACGTGTGGAGGTCAAGGGTAACAAAAGTGTCGCACACATAACTACCCTTGTCAGCACCTAATTTCATCCCAGTGAATAAATTTTTTTTCAAAAGGATAAAAAATGTATTTCTAATTGTTTTTAAAGAAAATTTAAAAAAAGAGTTACTTAAATAAATTTAAATTTTGTTGTAAAATGTGTGTTCTTATAAAAAAAAATCAATCAAAAATTTCATCTTTAAGTCTATTATTTGCTTATATTTTCAAAAATAAATAATAACAATAAATAAATAAATAATTAAAAAATCTTTCCCCCTTCATATTAGAGATAATAATAGTGAGGATAGTAAAATAAAAGATTGTGGCATGAGGAAGGCTGCACCACTTGGGTCAGCCCACTCCTCTTTTCACACCCCCATAGTTGCTGTAAAAACCTCCAAATCACCAAGATTCTCTGGTACACTTGGCACCACCAACCTCGTCTCTGAAAAGTTGATTTGTTCCCTCCTACTTGAGGATAAAGCTGCCTGGTCTCCTGGCAGAGAGAAAAAAGACAAAAAAAACAAAGCCCTGCTCCCAACGGTTGGGGTTTTTTCTGTCTCACTCCCTTTGTCCCATTTGGGAGATCATTTTCCTCACCATATACCAAGGGGAAGAGATCCTAGGGGCACAGACTCACATCCGGATTCCCCTCCTCAGAAGAGACCACGAAAGTGTAGAAGATCAGTCACAGCAGAAGCGGATATACATTGGGAGAAAGAAGAGAAGGTATGATTTTAGAGTTAATGAGTCTGGCTCTTTGAATCTCCGTTGTTTGGTCTGTGTCGATGTTATTAGCCATTCCATTACCTTTTTTAAAAAAAAAAGGTTTGGATCTGCATGCATTGATTGTTATGAGAGTATCCTTTGATGTTTCATGCTTGTTCCTCTTTTCTTTTCTGCAAACGTTATGCTTTACCATTCATGTTTTCACTCAACCTTCCTCCATTTTTCCACCCCTCTCTATACGCTCTACCCCTCACTGACCATACGGCATTGCTCCACTACTCAACAAAAAAAAACACACACCTTCACTTTGTACCCTCATGCACCCTCAAAATCACACAACATCACCACCTCCTCCACCCTTGAGCTAAACTATCCTAGCCACGTTCATGCATCGCAGCTACAGCCCCACTTCACCTGCATATAGCCCTACCATCACCTCCAACACACCTCTACGCTCCTCCTAATCACCATGCCCTCTAGCCTTGCCCACAAGCATCACCAAAACACCAAACTCTCTTGCCTCACCACGCCATCACCTGTAAAAGCCTTAGAATTGCTCCCTCATTATTCTCCTTATCACCTTACCATGCCTACCTTTGAACCTCTCTTCCTCGACCTTTAAACCACCGAATCCAAGCTGCACTTTTGCAAGCTAATCTCCAGCCCACACCTTCCATCAAACCATCATCTTCTCCCCTTACCCTCATTCCCTTTTTCAAGCCATGCCTTCCCTATCATCTGCAGATCTGCAAAGCAACCACCCAAGCCTCCAAGCATCCCTAGGTTGCCTCGTCAACACCACCATGCAGTCACCACACCCCAACAACCCCATCACCTTCACCTTCACCTAGCCAACCTCCAACTCCCTTCTTGCCTCACCATGCCACCACCTATAAAAACCTTAAAACGGCTCCCCTACCCCTCTACCATGCCATCAACAACAAGAAAAAGACTAATGCCACCACCATCCTCGTTGGCAGAGACCCGTGAAACCCATCACCACTAAGCCACAATAACCACCTTCAAAGTCACATAACAGCATCACCAACCATACTCCACTTCCATACAAACCTTTTGCAACCTTTGTTGTGCTACGCTCCTTCACTAAAACTTCCATAAACACACAGCATTCCCAGCTTCACGTTCCTGTACCACGAAGCCACTAGGTTACGTCTCCATACCCACGTAACTCCTTCCTCATTCTTCCTCACCTCTTGATGCCTTCCATCTCCAGTGCCCCTGCACTACCACCATTGCCACCTTGTTAATAGCCTTTTTCTTTTTTCTCCACTGCCTTTTCAACCATAGCAGCGATACCCCTTTTGCCACCTAACCCTATTTTGTTTAAGTGAGAATTAGAGTGTTTGATTTGGGCTTAGGCCAATTTGATGTTTTCGTTGGCAGCGTGAGAGAGAAAAATGATTAGGTTAAATTAGATGTTGACTTTGTAAGAGAAAAATAATATTGGAGTTGCAGGGTAAGGCATTAAGTTAGGTGAAGATGAATTAAAGTGTTGACATTGTTTTCTTTAAAAATGTTTTTTAATTAGCCGTGAATAAAAAGGTTTTTAAAAGATGAATTGAATAATATTGAAAGGTGATGCAACCGTGGCTTTTGGCATTAATTGAAATGGAAAAATAGAAAGTTGATTAGATAGGATACACTGGTGCAGTGGGCTATTTAATAGCCTTTTGAAAAAAAAAAGAGTAAATTGAAAACTAAAGAAAAGGGAATAAATGAATTAGATAAATGCAAAGGATGTTACATGGCCCTTTTTTTTTTTTTATTCTTTTCACTAACAAGTTAATTGATTTGTTTTT
>Ga0209700_104902_pt1 | contig 23396 bp, 11 predicted proteins | sample SiratroredBW_FD_187528 | JGI IMG/M metagenome (GOLD analysis project Ga0209700, IMG submission 187528) | Root nodule microbial communities of legume samples collected from California, USA - Siratro red BW (SPAdes) (version 2) | ecosystem: Host-associated > Plants > Roots > Nodule | place: USA... | reverse complement strand
TTAGGGGGGGAGGTTGTGAGTTATAAAAGAACTCCTCCTCCTCCCATTTCAATGTACCAAAACATTCTCTTCTCCCTTTTAATAGAAGTAGTGCCATTGTGTGGTTCCCGGAGATTAAGCTATTTGTTAAACTCCGTTCAAAATTTTTTTTTGTCTAGTTTCTCTATTTTTAATATTCAATATTATTAGGGGGAAATCTCAACATTTCCCAACATTATGAACATAAGATCATGCGTAAATAAATGGTGCATAATTGTTTTCTCAAAGACTCAAAACATGCACATACATATGAAATAATCTATCTTTAATAGTTAACCTAATGTCATTTTTACATATATCTTCCTTGTAATTTTAGTGTAAGCATACTAGACAAAGCAATGTCTCTTTCATAGTTAATTAATTTTGGAGTTTCACTGTCTCTTTCATATCCACTTACTATCACCACCAAGCACTATCACAAATATGAAATGTGTAAAAATACTCAAAGAAGCCACAACGCACCAACAAAAGTAACAATCCCACTCCGTTGTCATTTAATACCACAAGGGCAAACTTAGAATTTTAAAAGTTACTAGGATGCATATGAAAACGATGAGAGTGCATAAAGAAATGGCCCGAAACTACACTTCCCCATTACGGCGAGCCCACACATAAGACCCAATATATTATTCGTTTATCAAACGACTGATTGTTTCTGCACCTCCATACTGTCTTCCTACACCTCCATAATAAATATAAATTTACCATTTTATTTTTTAAAATTTTTTTAATCCAATTCTATCCTTCACCCTTTCACTCAATACCTCTATCTCTCACAATACATTGAGGGTTATACAACCCGCAATATTTTGAAAATTGAAATGAGTTGCGCGTTGGGTAACTTAAAATGCATTTGAAGTTTAGAATGGATTGTGGATTGGGTAATCTGTAAGTATGTGTTTTTTAAACATCTTTGGTTAAACCGATGTTGTATTGTCATTTAAAAAAAAAATTACGGGTTGATAAATCTCTAATCTATACAAGAAAACACTATAAAAAAATTTTAAATTTTCTAGTAAATATAGATATGTCAAATCAAAGGCTACAATCTAAAAAAATAACAAAAAATAAAAACCTAAACAACAGAATTTTAGAATTTTCAGAGACCCAACCGTCTTCAACTGTTGGCCAGAGACTTCGTTACCCTATTTCAAACTCTTTCATTTTTTGAGCATCTCAATCTAAGCTCTATCAAAAGTTATAATTGTTTGAAGTTTTTTCGTTCTAAATTTTTTGAAACCCTAAATTTAAGATAAATCTATATAATGTAAGAACTTTATTATCAAATATATACTAAATCAATGATAAATCTATCAAAAGTTTTTTCAAACACATGATAAATTGATTTATAAGTATCTCCCAACAAGATTGTCATTGAGACGACTATCTATAAATGAATTGCAAATTTCTGTAATAATAAAAAAATTTAATTAAATTGCAAGTTGTATAACCCGTAATATTAAAAAAAATTAATTGAATTACATTATATAACCCACAATAATAAAAGTTTTTAAAATGAATTACTGAGTTATACAAATAGTAATAATGAAAGTGCAGAAAAAATAATATTATTATACCTCAATAAACGTTAAACTGACAATAAAGATATTTTTGTGTTTTCGATATGACTAAAATAAGAATATTTGAAATTATGGAAGTGCAGGAAGACACTATGGAAGTGGAAGTGCAGGAAGAAACAGTCTTACCAAACTTGACAAAACCAACAAAAGGCCCTACTCAATGTTAATAATCAACTAACCCGTATTTTATACAGTAGAATTACACAAGTTCACATTAAAATTTAACAAAATTCCGTTCCAATATAATGATGAAATTAAGACGGGTATATAAATAAATATTCGGCTAAATTAGCCTGTTTGTTTCCATTCTAACCTTACTATCAGCATCAGTTTAGACACCATACACGAAAATTGCATCAAAATCAAGTGAAGGATACCAAGCTAAACCGGATAATCCACAAAACTTAGAGCATGGGCCAAGAAGGAAACAAAAAAAGCAAAAATAGAGCACAAAGAAACTTTCTCCAATATTCTAGTAGATTCACGGTGATTGCACCCAGAAGCAGCTTATCCAACTCGTAACCGGTTTGCTTGAAAACTTGGCGAGAGTGTGTTTTACAAAGCAGCACCATCTGATGGCAGTGTGCTCTGAATATTTGAAGGCATAAGTATGTTGAATCCATCTGATGCTGTAGAAACAATCATTCCAGGAATCTGTGCGTGCCAATGTAATTCCTTCAGGTCTTTCTGTCCCTGTTTTAATTCAAGGTAAAATAAACGAATGAACAGTTAATCCGGGAGTTTATTCTACCATTCAGACAAACAGAATAGAGCATTTGGACTTACCTGGTGAATGAATAATAGTTGGGGAGGTAGATCTTCAGGAGCATTAACTTGTTCTTTGGTTTTAGCTTTAAATTCAGCCTCCTCTTCTTCATCCTTTTCTAATGAAAGGTCCCATATTCTATGCAAAAAGTTATAAAACATCATAATAAAATAGCAAAAAAAGAGAGGCAGAATGGTGCCATGAAGCTCACACGTTTAGGTTCTGGGGTACGGGTCAAACCCAAAGATAATTAAAAATAAAAATAAATAAAAAACTAAGCATTTTACCACCAAATGGTGTAAGTGGGCTATTTGGATCAAAGGATATATAATAAAACTCGTGTTAGGTATTACGTGTGTGAATATATTTACCACTAAATCTCTCTTAATAGTATTAAAAGTTGTACTTACGTAAGCTGATTATCAGCAGATGAAACAGCCAATGAAGAGGCTTCATGTGGACTCCACTCAATGGATGTGATTGGGTGCTTGTGGTATTCAAAATGTGCTACCACAGAATCTCCTTCCTGCCCATAAATTGATGCTCTTTTCATGTCAGCTTTAATAACAACACAAAGTAAATCAATCAAGCTGAAACAAATCAAACATCGTGAAAGTTACTTTCTAAATCATAGTCCCACAATAATAGTTCTTCACCATAATTGCATCTACAATCCTTCACATGGATTTACAGGTATAAAAATGAAAGGTAAAAGATGGATGTGATAATGAAACAAGGGGAAAGAAAGTCAGATGACAGCTTTACAAATAATGACGTAATATGCCCACTGGAACACATGGAAGATGGATATAACATAACATGAAATACCATCGACATAAGAGAACATCACATGCACATAGTAACCTTCCTGTTATAAAAATGAAGCATGTTTACCATCTTTTTAATCGTTATGATGGCTACCTATACCTTGAGCAGTCTGAGATCACGAATAGAAATAGTCCCATCATCACTCCCCGAGGCCAACATACAACTAGCCAACCTGCTCAGTACAACATAAAGTAATTAAGAGATCTCGAATGGATGTTGATGGAACACCATAGAATTAATGTATTAATCAATACCTGTTCCATGACATGACATTCACATCAGCATTATGTGCCTTAAAAGATGCAGCTGGTGATTTCCCCAAACGGATATCCCAAATAGCAATGCTTCCATCCACAGAACAAGAAGCAAAAACGTGAGGTTCTGTAGGGCTCCACTGCAGGGATTAATCGAACATTACAACTCCCACAGTTATAAAAGAAATAAACTAGTAATGTTAGAGTGTACTCGCAATATATAATACTGAAACTACAAGAGCAACTATTCCTTTGCATATTAGTACGTACTTGCAGATCTTCAACACTAGCAGTATGTCCGGTAAATGGAGCATTATCAACATTCCATGTTCCAGCAGATGTAGGCTCCCAGAGATAAATGCTATTGTCGCAATCCCCTTAAAAAAATGAAGATCATTGTCAACCTTCATATATCATTGATAAAAGAATATGAAGACAGAAAAATGAAAAATGAAAATATTAGATAAACTGAAAAATGTAGAACGGAAGATTACCAGATACAAGCCTTCCAGGAACAAGAGGACTCCAGTCTATAGCATAACCTTCGTCTTTGTGTTTAAATTTATACAATGGGTCTTGATTAAAAACTGCTGCAACTCCTTGGACACCTTCTGTTTCGGTCTCAGCTAGAGCATTGAGATGAGAGTTTAAGTCCCAGACCTACAAATTGTTCTCAAGTATCAAACTATATACTTAAAGGAAGGCGCTTGGAATGATACTTAAATTTTCTGATTATAAGACAAGACAGAAAATACACTCCACAATGTTTAACCATAGCTGCTGCTAATAATTTAAGAATTTCAGAAATTTAAATATGTTACAAACAGTACTTAGAACCAGTAACCAGGAGTAAACTATACCTGGAGCTAGAATATCATATATTACAACCCAAAGTGTTATAGTCACAGAAAGAGCAACAAATACTAAACAAACTTAAGGCATTATTTGAAATATATATGTGTGTGTAGTGTGTGTGTGTGTGAAGAGCAGCCTAAGTTTTATGATCCCATTGGTTTCAAATTTAAGGTCTGCAATGTGTAAAAGCGTAATAATAACTAACCCAGTAAAAGCCAGCAACAATAATGTATTTAAATATTTTCCAATCCATTTTATGAACACCTCGATCTTACACATTATGACCTAATCCTAGAGGTCTGCCCTCCACTGTAAGAAGATATTTGATCAATTTAAAAGACTGAAAATAACTTTAGTAACATCCTCAGATTACAAGATCTTTTTTTCAAATTTTGATGTTATCTCGCATTCCTATATTAATCAATACACTAACAGCATCGTGTCAAATGTAATGTCAAACCTCAATAAAATCATTTGGTCTATTCTTACACCAACAGAATCTAACTTTCGAACTACCAAGTTCAAAGTTTCTAGAGAATCTATGGGCAGTGATCTACAAATTTTTTAATTCGCCAAAAATGGGTACAATCTGTCATTAATCCCTTTGTAATACTCTATTCACCAAAGTAAATCCAAAGTGAGTATATTAGTCCCAACTTCAACTGAGAATTTTAGGTTTTGCGAACTCAGTGAGTTATCTTGCTCTCCAGTGATGTCTATTTATATATACTGAGCTTTTTCAAAAAGAACATGTTTGAAAGTTTTGAGACTCCCTAAAATATGTGGTTCTACAGATTGTCATAATAGGACACTGTAGCTGGAAGTCAAGCTTCTTCAACAGATTAACACTTTACTACACATATGTGGTTATACAGATGCTCTCAATGGCAGTGGGCTGACATGTGAGCTGCTCCCACATAGCAGAGCAGCCTACGTGAGAGTGCATGGGAAAGAGTTTGGCCTTGAAACCACTTGGGTTAGGTCGTGCTTGATGAGATACACCAACCCTTAAGTTGCCTGCAAAAATGGGCTCCAGCAATGGCAACAGACAGTGGCTTCCGACGACATATGATAATGACCAATGGTGAGGACAGTAGAACGGGATCATACCAAGTTGAGAATTTTAGATTTTGGAAAATCGGTGAGTTATCATGCTCTCAACTGATGTCTTTATATATACAAGACTGAATAAATGAAAGTACAACCAAGAAATCGCAGATAAAGGCTACAGCCCATGACATACTCGATACAACAAAAGCAGCTTTATAAATGCTGTACAACAGAAGATAATCATTATTCAGTGAGTAATTAGTCCAAACTTCCAGGGTCTTACAGCATCACGTTTAACAGCTAACATCAATCATTCAAACATATCTTTTAGGGGTTTTGTGCAGCTTTCATTCTATGCTACTTAATTGAACATCATGGAAATGCTGAACTTATACAGTGGCTCAACTAGCAATAGCAAGATCTGGGATGTCAACTCATGGATAAATAACAGCATTAAACTGGACAATACAATTGGCTTAGTTGAACTTGAACCATCAAATAATACACTCCCCCCATTCCCTTTATGAACCTTTTGTCTTAGTTGCATTTGGAATTATAATTGTAAAATTAAATAGCCCTTTGGATAACATGAAGGACAATTTTGACATTGCAGAAGAGCTTAAAAGTGCCAAATATGAGCTCCTTTCATGAACAAATAGAATATGAATTCATTTCTAACTAAATTAAGAAAACTAATAGAATTACTTATTTACAAAACCACTAGCAATTTGACCAAATATTTCTTTAGTCAAGGTCTAATCCATAAATCTCAGAAAGTTAAAACAGAATTTAGTGTAATGTAACTCTTCAAAACCATAAAAGACTAGGACTTAAGATACAAATCAATGTTAGCCTTAGCTACAAATGACCTCGTGAACATTTGGCGTTACACTGTCTTGCTTAAAACAAAGTCGATATGACTATGAAACAACACTTTTCCATTATATACCAGTTTTACTTTCATTCATTTTATCACATAACATAATGAACATTGCCAAACCACATGAATTTGCCTTAATTTTTAATTCCAAAAATACAGGAAAGGTTTTCTTGAAATTTATGGCAAATTAGAAAACCAAATCAAAGGGTTTAAAAGTCTAACCTGTACATGACCAGTATCAGCCCAAGCTGCACATATATGGGGATTTTGTGGCATGGAGCGTATACGGTTGATACATCCTTGGTGCGCAACCTTCCTTAACTGCAGTTATCAAAAGCATGGAAATGTTAGAATAATCAAATTTAAAGCAGTCAACAAGTCAAACAATAAGTACTAAAATGAAGAAAAATATACCTGCAAACTGGGACCCTTAGCAACATCTTCATCTTCATCCTCACTATCATCATCACTGTCACTATCCTCATCATCCATTCCAGAGTCATCAGTTTCAACTTTAGGCACTGGTTCCCGTCTCTTTCCAGAAATATTTGACACTTTAAAAATTCCAATAGAATTCCAAGAAGGTTTCTCTGCCTGTGGCTCATGCATTGCCATACATGAGTTTCTCAATCAAAAGACACAGGAAGCAATGCGAGTGGACCACATAACTACTAGCTGCTATGTGTTAACTCTTCTTGAAATAATTATCAGTTAAAACAAAGAAGGAAAAAAAAAGTTGTTTTAAAAATCAAAAGTCCTCTGAAGGGAAAACTCTCATATCCACAAAGCTTAATATAGGCTACCACATATGATATTGCTCATGAATAGTAACCACCTTCAATTTGATTAATGAAACATCCCCAAACAGAAACAAATATAAGAAACAGCACTGACCTGAGTCCCTGCCATGAAATATACTGTGTGTGGAAATTCTGTTCGAACCAAGCCCAGAGAGTCACGTAGAATATCAAAGCTGTCAAAAGTCCCAAAACATATGTACAAGTAGAAGATTACTTACTAATGACAACCAAAGATAGCAGAAGATTACCGATACTAAGCAGAAAGTAAAGCAAATGCCTAATAAAGTTGGCCAAGATTCTCAATTGGATTCAATGTTAACGCAAAAGGAACTTTACATAACAACTTATGATCTTATAATTGTTAAAAACAGCAACACAAGCAAAAACAAACAGGTTAGTTTATCAAAAAAGCTCAAAGTTTTTTTCTTCGTTTCTCATTCAACCAGAAACGAAAACCCAAATGACTGAACAAAAAACAAAGAGCCAGGAAAAAGACCTCAAACAGGGCCATCCAATGTGAAAGGCATGAAGAGAATTGTAAGCAGAAGGGTCACACTGAAGCTCTTCACCTTCCTCTAACTTATCCACCCCAGGTTGCCACACCTTCGCTGGAATTTGTGGCGCCAAAGATGAAGAAGGCCCACCCTCTTTCTTTGAGCCCTGATTTTTTTCCAAAAATTAAACCAAATAAACAATGAAAATTGCCAACAAAAAGTCCATAATGAGTGAGGCTATAATAATAATAAAATAAAAAAGTATTGGATAGGGCAGGAGATTTTACCTTGTTCTTGCTCTTGGCTTTCTTACGATGTTTTATTCCGCGAGTCATATTTGATTATTTCAGAATCGAGAAGACTGACAGAAGATGAATAAGTCAATAAAGGAATTGCTTAAGATCTTATTAAGCCAAATTCTACAATCATAATTCACGAAGCACTCAACAATTGTTCATCATTAAAGAAAGGGATAATAACCAAAGTTTTGTATTGAGGACACAAACACCAGAGTATAATTAGAGTAAAAAGTAGAGAATAGAGTAAGCGCATGGTGAAGACAAAGGTGAAAAGGGGACAAAATACACACTGACAAAGGACCTTGCATGCTCTTGTACTGTTTACACCATTTTTTTTTTAATCAGCAACATGAAACATGAATTTGAAGTTTTCAACTTTATTTGATATTAGTAGCATGGTTAAGGAAGAATCAGAGGTACTCAGGACTACTAGATAAACAGGTGAAAACCTGTCTAGAAATGAGAAATATCAGCTAACTTCATTAAATCAGTTTCTCCTTAAAGAAATACACACAGCATAGATATAGCACAGAAGACATTAACAGTTTTTGCCATCATAAATTAACTTATAGACTAATTTCTCTCATAGGAAATCAAGGTTACATTGCAATATAAGCTTTTCCAATGTAATCATTTGTGGCCTAAACTGTAAGCCGTTAAAAAATACCTCAACAACTCTACTTTGCCTTTTCCTTCGCAAAGGGAAACACAAGATTTGATATTACAGCCCCAAGCTCTGGTGGAGCAGTGCGGTGCTGCGCAGAACAGAGCGGAGAGAAACAGAGCAGCTCTGGTAGGGTGGCGCTGCGCAGAGCAGAGCTAGAATAAACGAAACCCTTGTTTGTAGGCAGACATTGTCGCCAACTCATGAAAAAATAAATGTATTAGGGAATAGGTTAAATTAGGGTAAAATTGATTTAATGTGATTTTATTTTTATTATTTTGATAATGGGTAGTTTATTACAAGAAACAACATGTAATCAATTTTTCTATATCCATGGACCCTTGATATTTGGTTAGGGAACACTTTGGTAAACAAAATAAAATAAGAGAGTATGATATGATCAAGATAGAAGTATAATAAGATAATGTGTAAAAGAATTTGTTCACGTCAAATCAAAAATTAAATAATATTAACATATATATATATATATATATATATATATAAACTTATGTTTAAATGATAAATTTTATTAAAATTAAATATAATTTTTTGATATTTTATTTTTATTTTTTATAATTATTAAAGAAATTATTTAAATCATACAGAAATATATTTTATTATATAACTTTTTTACATTTTAAAAATTATATAATATTTTTAAATTATAATTAATATGAAAGAAATATCAATTTATTATTATTTTATTTAATATTAATAATAACTAATTTAGTTTTTTATGTCACGATAATTATGCATATAAATACATAATATAAATACATAGAAAATAATATCTAAATATAAAAGTACGATATTTGTATTATCATATAAATTGATATTAATTGAATTATACCAAATTTTATTTTATTTGTATAGTTACATTTTTTTTCAAAATTATCAAAATTGTATATAATATTTACAAAAATAATATGATGGTGTAACTATTGTGAATAATAAAAAATTATATTTTAATTATCGTTATAATTTAAATTTAAGTGAATATTGTATATAAAGAGATAAAGAAAAATTATTCTATTAAATTTAAGATAATGTTTTTCTTTAAGTGTCTGGTTGAACTGATTTGAGAAGATTTAATGTCCAAGAGGATGGATTTTGAGGGGATGAAGGCTGTTTGATTGACCTAATTTGAGAGGAGGGATTTGCATATGGCATCTTCATTCATGTGAACAGATTTGAAGGATGAAACTTGAAATTACGAAACAACTCTCATAAATGAAGTGAAAATTACAAAATACCCTTGTAAACATATATAACATTTAATGATAATCATATATATGTTAATAAGAGTATTTAATTTTGAATAATTATTTTTAATTAAATGTTATCTATTAATATTCTTTATTTTAAATTTAAGTACACCTTCCATTTGTTTTAGTCAATTTAAGTAATAGTTTATATATATTTTTATTATAACTTATTACTATTTTTATAGAAATAAAATAAAAATTCAAAAATTTCGTATTTAATCTCTTAAAAATATAGTAAAAAAAATTTAATTTTTTAAGTAAGAGAATTAATGAAAAAGTAAATTTAAAAAACATTACAAACTATTTTTATTTAGACTAATAATTTTAATAGTTTCAATTTAAGTAAAATGTAAAAATAATTTATACTTAAAAAAACAGCAGTAAATTTCAATAAAAAAAATAGTTTAGATTGTAGGAATTTCTTTTTACAAATTTCAGTTAATTATGATTTAGACTAAATTGTATATTTTAATAGAATAATAAATTTGTGATTTTATTGCATTATTTAGAATTTATGTTTAATTTTAAATAATTTAGAAGATATGTTTTAAATAATTTTAGTTATGTTTTTTATATTAAAATCAATTTAATTCAATTCATTTTAATTTTTTACCATTTTATTTCATAAGGGTTAATTAGTAATTTCAGAAATATATCAATTAAAAAAAAAAACAAATCTATAACATCTATCAAATCATTCTCAAACTTTCATAATTAATCTCCTCAAATCCCTTCAAATCTTACCATCTATCCATTAATCCAAACAACCATTTCATCCCCACACAATCCACTAAAATCCCTTTAAATTCATCTTATCAAATCCCTTATAGTTTGTTAGATGAACACTCAGAACATTCTCTATGAAGCTTTTTCAATCCAGAAATTTGTTAGTGTTTTTGCACTATACAACGAGTTCTCTCCTATTCTTCTTCCTGATGAATGACTTTAAATAGGTGTTGAAGAATGTAATAGTTGCAAATCCATTTCTGGCCATTGAGCAATTTCAACTCACTTGAATGTTGTTCTTTCATTTGATGAGTTTGTTTATGAAGGATGCATTAAATTTACTCTATGCAACATTAATTGTTCTTTTATTCTTTATGTAACATCTCAATAGATAGATGTACATATCTCTTCTTGGACTATGTGTCTTTTCTTAAATTTATCTAAAGGAAAGAGTTGTACAAAGTAGATAGTCTTTCCAAAATTGAAAATGCTAGCATTAAGGAGTTGTTGAAGTAAAACAACTTTAACTCTTCATCCAAGAGATCATCGATGTGACTTGTGTTTGGAAAAATCTTCATGATAAATAAAAGTAACAGATATTTCCTGCAACATAGAATAAACATAAATATTAGTGTAGTATAAGGTTAGCTTAATTCTATGTGTGTATCATTTGAGCATATTCATGTTTCATCAGACATAACAAGAAGACAACAAGTGTTATACCATTAATAAGAAAAATACTTATATCTTACATAATTTGTTGTAGAACAAATTTATCATCTTACAGTCGAAGCATGACCATGTCTCACACTTTAGTTGTTTATAACCCCTAATCAAAATCACGAGTGTTGATTTTTTTCTTGAAACAGGGGTTCCTTAAAGGTTAAGAACAATCCTCATGAAAAAAAAATCATTTAGGTTAGAATTTTAAATAGGAACCTAGTGACTTAAATGATATAGAAGGATTGTTGAGGTTATGACTAAATATTCTCTTATTCTAAGGTATTTTTAATATCCGTAGAAATCATGATGTGTTTATAGCCCAACTACATTACAAGTCAATAAAAGTTCTTAGTGATCCTCACACATATTTGTGGTCATGTAATTGTTTGAGATAACTAACAAAATTTAGTTAAATGTGTCAAAACATGAATTGAAAGAAACATTAGCCAGTAGTACAAAAAAAAAACATATATTACATCTGTTGTAAGAGGTTTTTTACATCGATTATGTAATTGATGTAGAAAGTCCATGACTTTTACATCGATTCTTTAACCGATGTAAATTAAACCAATATTATATCGATTATAAACACAACTATCATAAAAGAGTGTTCAAAAGAGTAAAAAAACGGTATACATTACAACTATTGTAAGCTAGAACCAGTGTAATATGTGACTTTTTACATTCGTTTTAGCTACAATCGATTAAAAAATCACATATTACATCAATTCCAGTTTACAATTGATGCAATATGTATTATTTTTTTAAATTGTCAAATTTATTATTTTTCCAACCTGTAACAAACATACCAGAATACAAATAAAATCATTTTTTGTCTTCCAAACATATGAATAATAAAACTTGTGCAAATGAAAACTTAGGAAAATTGAAGTCATCATAACATGTAAGTATGAAATATGTAAGATGTAATAGTTTTATAAAATGATAATTAATATAAGGAAACACTAAAAAGAATTTTAAAATTTTCTGATAAGTGTAAGTATGTGAAGTAAGAGTCCAAAATCTAAAAAATACATCAAAAACACTAAAAAAACTAATAGAAAAATGGTGAAATTTTGGAAATTGGGGACCTATCAATCCCATTTGGATACTGGTCATTGCATTCCTTGCCTCATTTTAAGCAACTTCCATTTTTAATGCGTTTAAATCCAAGCTCTTTATCAAAAGTAATAACTATTTTCAAGTTTTTTTCACCTAAATTTCGACAATTGAAAATTTATGATAATTTTATGCAATGTAAGGACTTCACTATCAAATATAAACTAAAAGAAGTCACAACCAAAAAATTTGGACCAAAAACAAGTTTCTAACTATTTTTAATCAATTCTAAAAAAAAATATTTAACCTATTACAAAGAGAAGAGACAAGTGGTAAAGGGCGGGAGGTGGAACCAAGCAACATTCATGGTTCACAGTGAAGATGGAGACCCACGATGACGTAGTGGAAAGATGCAAGTCAATTATGTTACAAGTTGCATCAATTGTCCCATGGTGTAGGCCAAGTAGGTCAAGTCACAATTGAAACGTGGCGCTTGGGATGCTACGCTCTTAAGTAGAAAGAGTTACGCCCCAACTAAAGGCTATAGCTTTTGGCCTAGTGGTAAGTGTTTGATCCAACAATTGGCATCAAAGCTAAGCTCATGAGTTCGATTCTCAGTGGGATGATTGTTTAAGGGGAGATTGTTGATTGTTGTACAATTATCTCATGCACAATAGAAGAGTTTGATTCCTAGTGAGACAATTGTTATGGGAGAGATTAACAAAATGTAATCAATTAAACAAAAGAACCAATTAATTGTAGAAAACTCAAAAGTTATGGTAGCAAAAAAATCAATTGATTGAAACCGAAATTCAATTAGTTAATTTTCATAATTGAAAAAAATTTAGAACTCAAATACACACAACAACTCCATAATATTATTTTATTCGAATATGTAATCATATAAAACCAATTTCAATTTCTAGAACCACACAATTATGCAAAACAGAATAGGTTATTATGCAGTTCCAGAAAAATCAATCAACTAAAACCTGAAATCAATTAATTGAATTTTTAATAGATTACACAAAATATGTAGAATCAATGCGTAAACCAAGATAAGAGAAAAAAGAGAGCAAGAACACAAAAATTTATACTGGTTCACCCTTTCTCAAGGGCTACATCCAGTCTCTTTGCCAACAAACAAAGAAATTCACTCAAAGATCACCAAGATCAATCAAATTCAAATCGAATACACTTGCACTCTGCAAGAATCCTCTGTACCCTACATAAAATAACACCTGAAACCTACAGAGATTACAAAATCAATGCAAAACCCTATTGCACAATTACAAATCACAAACCCTATGCAATTTGTAACCAAAAAACACATAATTACAAGAGAAATTGAACTTCAACACGCTTCTGCACAAAACTAAAGTCCAGGAAACTTAAGAACAATGCATAAAGCTTATCTCTTTGATGCAGAAGCAAAGCTACACGAATTTCTTTCAAAGAGAGGTTCCAAGATTCAACTTCTTGAGCTTTCTTGTAAACCAATGAATCACTTAGTTTGAATGTTTTAGCACGTTTCTCTTTCACTATTGTTTGCAAACATTCAGTCTCTCTCTTTTAAAAATGCAGTGCAGTTTTATAAAACTTTTTGTTTTTAAACTTTCATAACAGAAAAAAATCAATCGATTGATGCAAGTTATTTTTCAAAAACAATTGATTGAATTTCCTCTCAAAACAAGTTTTTGAAAAACATTAATCCTATCTTATTCTCATTCAATTATTTATTAAACAAAGTGGATTTATGGAGCTCTCTTCAAGTGAAATAACACGTAGCTCATGGTTTTGAATAAAAAACCACACTCACTCACACACACACAACCTAATTTCTAAACCAAAACCCAAGAGATCTCTCATCAAGGTCTATGATGACTTCATCAAATCACTTAGTATGCCTTGATGCTAACAAATAGAACAAGCAAACTTCTCCTTATGGTGGTCTTATTCCTCTTGCGAAGCAAATTTCTCCTAAAGGTGCTCTTGTTCCTCCTATGGTGAATAATTGTGCAGGTGTCATGTCTTTACAACTTTAAGTTGTTTATAACTCTGCTTCTAAGAAAATATGTTAATGTTATTGTTGTGGTTGTGGATGTGCATCATACCTCAGTTTCAAATCACGATGATAGTCTTGAAGACATGTCTAATATTGTTGACACCTTTCAAATTGTTGTTTAAAATAAGCAAATGTCTCCTAAGAGTCATATTGTTCCTTCCGTGCATTAATGACAATATATGAATGGTAAATATTTGCTAATTGATAGTGACGCTTCTATTCACAAAGATCAGAGATTGTTTTTAAGAGGTGGGTCTATATGTTGGACGAGGAGACTTCCAGCTCTGAGTTTGATGTTTCTAAAGCTATTGAAAAGGCACTAAATTAACATCTCAAGGTTATATTGGGATTAATTTTAATACCACTGTTGCATGTTCATACAGTGTGGGGCTTCAACCGGATGTTGGGGGTGTGCAGGCTTCTCATGCTCTTTTTAAGTTTAAGAAGGAATATAGGTTGATTTTTAAGTACTAGAAAGCTCGGGTGGAGCAGAGGTTTCTTGATAATTTGGATCAGTTAGACAAATGTACTCATATTTCTAGAAAACTTGGGAGACCGGGGAAGGATGCTTCTAAGGTTGCAAAAGACCTGTTAAAGTAGGTATTACGAAGAAAAAATGATAAAAGGGTTTATGCTTTTTAATTTTAGCTTATTTCTTTTGTTGTTTTGTTTTTTAACATATGGAAAAAACCTCATCTTTTGTTGGTTTACTCTAACTCTGTTCTTTTGCCTTTTCATATTACTATCGGGGGTTAGTTTGATAGTTTGTTTTCTTTATTTCTTTTCATAAGTTTAACATACCCTCTATGATTTTTTTTAACTTTTTTAATAAATTTTATGTAATGAATCTATACTTAATAGATATTATATGAGTTTTATAAAGAAAAAAGTTATACTTTAGAAATACTAAAACATACGAGGTATCAATTTTATTGTTATTTATCAATAAAAAATTTCAATTAATCTAAAATTTGTATTAAATAGATTTTCATTGAAGATGGTATTTAACTTATTTACTAAAGAAACACAGGTCTTATACAAATTAAGTCTTATGTATGTAATGAATGTAATGAGTAAGTTAACATATTAGTCTTAAATATACAACTATAATAAATACTTTACTTAAGCTATAAAAGATAAAGATTATCTATGATTAAAAAAAGTTATTAATGGGAAAAAATATAAAATTAAGTTTTCGTTTAACTTCGGAAAACTTCATAAATAAGGAAAAAAATGAATTGATGTTGATGTGTCAACCTACTCCTTGTGCTTCCTACCCCTACCCTATAACATGTCACAATCCACATCGTACTAGGTGAGTTTCCACGTAATACATGTAACTCAATTCACTGAAAAAAATTATTCACGATTTTATTATAGAATTAGTGTAAAATATTTTTAAGCAACTAAAGTGATAAACCATATTTTTAGGCCATTACAAAACACAGGTTTATTATAGCCGTTAGCGGTTTTTGAAGAATAGAGCATATTAATAATAGAATGTTGTTATGATCTGATAATGAAATATTTATTGTAAAATAAAAGTGGAATGAATGGTTAATAAAGAAAGGAAAAGAGTGAAAGCTGGGAAACCATAATTACAACAACTTCTTGGCACAATGCCACTCATTGCATGCCACTTACTAAGAATGAGTGAGTGGAAAATGGCATCGATTAGTTTTGGAGGGCCTTTTCCGTAAACCTAACAAAATCATCATTCACATTCAGACTAATCAATTATCCCTTCTGCGTGCGTCGAACAAAACAAAACCAAGACTATATGCAATTTAAGAGTCGTACAAAAAACACATACATAGAAATGTTACATTAAAAGTCACAAATAGAGATATTAATTAATAATTAATAGTGTAAAAATTAAAGAGTGAACGCACAGGTGCGTGGGCAAAACTCCGTTCTGTGGGACGCAACGTGGAAAATGAAGAGCGGGTAAGAAGGGGAGAGAGAGAGACACAAAGGAGAATTGAGTTGGGGGTATGGAAGAAGATGAAGAAGAGGGGCATGCCAAGCTCATCACTCACCATTTCTCTCACACTCTCTCACCTTCTTTTACCCTTCAACCTCACCTTCACACACTCTCTCAACAACTCCCCAGGTCTTCTCCTTTCTCCTAGATCTACTCTCAATGCATTCTTCTTAACCCTTTCAATAAAATCCATGCTTTTCCCTCCCCTTTTAAACCATGCCAAGTTTCATCTTTTCTTTCTTTCTTAACTGCCTTTGGTTACCCTTTATTTCTGCTCTGTAATGTGCAATCACTGACACTGTGCTTCATCAGAACATAACCTAGGTGTTAGATTTTATGTTGGTTGTCTTGTGTGCGTGTGCGTGTGTTGTTGCTACATCAAATTGTGAAACTTGTGAACGTTACTTATTACTTGGCTATTGGTTCTCATATGCTTCTTTTTGTTATAGAGAAAATTGACTGCTTAGAAGCTTTTTGGGTGTGTTTTCCTGTGTGTTATTCACAGGGTAAAATATTGATTGTACTGTCCTGATTGTAAGCATTCTGAAGGATGTTTCTTGAGAAGGGATAAATCACCTTGGTTCTCTATTTTTATAAAATATGGTTTCTTGTTCACGGCAAGAGATAGGAACACTGGTTCAATTGATTTGCATCGAACTTGGCTGTAAGTAATCCTTGCGAAGATTCCCACTTTTGACTTACTCATTTAGTGGCTACTCAGAATCCTTAATCTCTAAGGGTATGTTTAGTAGCTGGGTTTTAAAGGAAAGGGGAAGGGGAACAAAACTTTCATTTCCAATAAATATGCTCTAATTTGATAATTTTTGGAAATACATGAAATAGAATAACAAATTTGCATGGATTTAGTGTCCTGATATTTTTTTATAAAATAACATGACACTCTTAATTTTAAGTAGAAAATTTGCCCTCGCTTCTGTCTTGTGCTCCAAAACCTCACTCCCAAACACACCATAATTGTTCGGTTTCACTATCTCATCACATATACTCCTATGTCAACTTTTATGCTTAAAGTGTCTATTCTAACCCAGTGACTACCATTGCTGCATAAACAACATATGGTCAGGATTCTGTGCATAGTTTGTTTGTAATAGTGTTATACAAAGGAAAAGCCTTTTATTAGTAACTTAACGCCTTGGGTTGATTATGTGTTTAAGTTGATTTAATCAGGTATCTTCCTGATCCTTGAAAGGACCAGTCTTAATTTGGAGCAGAATATAAATCTGTGCTTTAATTTTACAGTATAATCAACTTTTTCCTTTGAATCATGCTGGTCTTTCTATACATCTTCATTCTACAACTCAATGGAATGAAGTATATGAATATCTTCGTTCATCCTTTTCACAGATGGTCCTTCTATGACATTGATGATTACTCCGTAGATGATTTCTGTGGCCTTGTAATGGCAGCTGGAAAGTCTGGAAGTTTCAGGATGATGGAGCCTCTAAAGCATGCATCTAAGAAGTCTCGAAGAGACAGGAGCCGAGGAAAATCATCTGGAAGATCCTCCAGCGATGAAGCTATGGAACAACAAATTTGGAAAGATTTGCCGGAGGATCTGTTTGAGCCTGTGATTGCACGACTTCCCATTGCAACGTTTTTCCGCTTCCGCATTGTATGCCAGCGATGGAATTCCTTGCTGAATTCTCAGAGTTTTTCTCAGCATTGTGCTCAAGTCCCACAAGCGAACCCATGGTTTTACACTGTTACTCATGAACACACTAATTCTGGAGCCATGTATGACCCTTCTATGAAGAAGTGGTACCATCCCAATACATTAGCACTGCCTGCAGAGTTGATAGTTCTACCAGTGGCTTCTGCTGGGGGCCTAGTTTGCTTTCTTGACTTATTCAGTCAAAATTTATATGTTTGTAACCCATTGACTCAATCCTTAAAGGAGTTACCAGCTCGTTCAGTAAGGGTTGGGTCTCGCACTGCTGTAGGGATGATAGTAAATGAGAACCAAACTGGTGCTGTCTACAAGATCCTATTGGTGGGTTGTGATGGAGAATATGAAATTTATGACTCGGTAACAAAGTCCTGGAGCTATCCAGCAAACATGCCTGCCGATATTAAGCTGCCACTGTTACTCAATTTTAGGTCACAAGCCATTTCTATTGACAGCACCCTCTACTTCATGCATTCAGATCCTGAAGGGATTGTTTCCTATAATATGGCAACTGGGGTTTGGGTGCAGTACATAATCCCAGCGCCATTGCATCTGACTGACCACACAATGGCTGAGTGTGATGGTCGGATATTGCTTGTGGGGTTGCTCACAAAGAATGCAGCCACCTGTGTATGCATATGGGAGCTGCAGAAGATGACTTTCTTGTGGAAGGAGGTTGACAGAATGCCAAACGTATGGTGCTTGGACTTTTATGGGAAGCACGTTAGAATGACATGCTTGGGAAACAAAGGCTTGCTCATGTTATCCTTGAGATCAAGACAAATGAATCGATTGGTTACATACAACATAGCAAGTAAGGAATGGGTGAAGGTTCCTGGGTGTGTGGTGCCACATGGAAGAAAACGGCAATGGATAGCACATGGTACTGCATTTTATCCATGCCTCACTGCAACGGCTTGATTTAGCTTGTATAATACAGCAATGACCTGAGAGTATTTCCCTCGAATCTCAAGGTTCCTTTCAACTTGCTGGCGGTTGATGCTATTGTTCATTGCTGGTTAACAAAGCAGATGGAAAACGATACGGGTTTGTACTACTTGGTGTATTCTTCGTGCTCTCAAACATGTACTTCGATCACCTTGCTTTCAAGACTTTTTTCTCTGTATATGAAAGTTTAATATCTGTTAGTATCATTCATGTTTTCTAGCTGAAAGGACCAAAGTAGAGCTGGAGCAACCAACTAATTCAGAATTGAAGCTTCCGTGAGTCAGGGGAGAGGCTTTTGAAGATCCTCGAACATTCTCAACCTGGCCACGCCCTTCACTGGGACTATTTATCCTGGTGTCACTTGGCATATCTTACTTTGCCTTGCAGTCTTGCACTATATAACATGTTTTTTTTTTTACCCAAATCTGTTTCCAAATTGGTGGGATCTTTGTTACACAAGTGTAGCTTTTCTAGGTCTGCTTCCAGCTTGTCACCTAGAAGCTGGGATTTCAATTTTGATGTCGATCCTCAACTACGCATCGATGTAGTACACTTTAAGTTAAGGTCATTCTTTTTTTACGGTTTACGATAGTTGTCTATTTTCGAACTGTGGGAATAAAGAACCAACCATTGATCCATGTTCAGTAGAATACAGATATCGATGTTTGATAACTCTGTTTCACTAGTCGAAAGGTTGTGATTTGTTTCAATGTTTTAGGTTGCCAACTGTTATGGCGCGAGGAGAAAAAAAACCAACATTTTTGGGGGTAAACTGAAAAGAAATTATAAGTATTTTCAAAGATAATTGGTTCGATTCTTTTCTGAGTTATCTATTTTGGAAACGGAAGTTTCCTTACCGTCTGAGGCACTGCTGTCCCAAACTAATAATGAAATGGAATATGTAGGTGCTGTTGTAATACTGCAAGCCCTATCGGGAATCCACTGAAAGCATGATAAATTTTGTGAAATGTTGAATGCTTAATTGATTCTTTTCATATATCTTCTTTTGAGTCCTTAGTCACGATTTAAAAGTTTTAACTTCATAGTTAATTTTTAAAACCATCCATTCTAATCGTTCCCTGCTTAATTAGGTCTCAATGGTAGAATTAAAAACAAGACGAACAATAATGGTAATATAAATTAAAAATTCTTAAAGTTCATCAAAACATGAACCGGAACCGGGTCTGTTACAAGTAGAGTAAATGTAGGGAAGTGTTGGCATTTTCTACGAGGCTAAGAAAGAAAAGATGACACAATCCAAAACAAAGCTCCATTAAGCCATGCCTCCACTTGTTGCTGTTCTGATTATCTGGAAGAGAGCTGTACCAGAAAAACGAACACATAAGATAATGGAACTAGAAAGAACAGGACTATGAAAATGCAAAACGGGAAGAGGTAGTAACAATCTAACAAACTCCTTTGCACATACTATATAATTCTTAACGAGATATATTTAAAACCTTAGCTAGAGCGACCCACATGAACACACACTAAACACACAAACAAAAATACTTAACAAAAATAAGTATTGTTGTTACGAATACAATGCCCCACAATTTTTATTCAACAGTAAGTATTGCAATCCAGTTCTTTTTCACATTTTTTGTCACACCGCAAGTATACCCTCTTCAATTCAGGGTTCCATGCCTAAATTAGATAGCTATTCGCGTCCTTTGACTATAAACATTGGGTGGAATGCAAGGCATATCACATATCATTAACCAAAAACACAATATAACTAAACTATATATACCTGATAAGTTGTGAAACATTTGTTAACATAAAAAAAAAAAACTGTTACTGAGCAACACAAAAATATCCAAATCCAACTCTTAGATATGCCAAATATATTCCATCAACAACAAATGTATACACTCCCCATGACAGGAATAGAGACAAATACCACGGTCGTTTGGCTTCAGAAAATATTGGTTTTATGATTATTATCATGTGTTTATGTCTTCATATTATGATTATTATCATGTGTTCCCTTTCCGTAAGGAAAAAAAAATATTATTTTCTATTTTCAAAGCGTATGAAACACAAGAAAAAATAAAAAGTTGTTTTTACTGATTCCTCTACAAACTTTAAAAACAAAGCAAATTGAAAACAATATAAAGCTTTTTTGTAATTAAAACAAAACCAACAAAAAAGGATGCTGGAATGATAGTCTTACATGAACCAATGACAACAAAGACGAAGAAACCCAGCAGCAGTGGACCAACAGGATAGTCTTTTCCCTTTTTAGAGGTTGTTTCCGGCACAAATCCTCTTTTTGTAATGTTCTTCTCAAACTTCTCCACCTTCCTGTCAGCAAAGCGCCTTGATGTCGTCTACATAAAACCAAATTCCACATCTCAATTTAGATTGACATTGCAAAAATCAAACAAACAAAATCAATCGACACCAGTTGCATAGCATAGCATAAAACAGGGAGGTAAGGCATGATTGGATTTGGACGGCACCAGATCAGGTCGAAAAGCTAACGAAACTTCACAATCACCGGTAATTGATAAACCACAATTCCCGTAATTAATTCGACGTATCAAATATCAAATAATTAAATAACAATAAAAACCCTAGGTTAACAAAATCATGATTATAAAATAATAAGTTGAACAAATTTCTGATTTCAATTTGCAAACTTGATACTTGAGTGAATTGAAATTGAATTCTAATTTCTTCGTCGATGATTAAAAACAGGATAAATCATAAATTACAAATACGAGAGAGAAAAGAAGAAAAACAATGTCGGCAGCGGAAAAAGAAAACGTAGGGAAACTACTAGATCTAATTGGATGGTGTGAAAGTGATCGAAGGAGAGGGATTAGAGAATGAAGTACCATGATTGGTGTCAGAGAAACGGGATCGCCGAGTGGTGGAAGAAACAAGAGATGGCCGGAAAATGAAAGACGGTGTTCCTCCGGCAGCGCCCTCTCCAACCTTATTTTGTCGCGTGAGTGAATGTGCGATCCGAGTGAAACACGGTTTCAGCTATTTACCAACTCTTATTTATTTATATTTAACAAACCTAATTCTCTACACTGCAATTAATTTATTGGATCCAGCGAGAGTAGCGTCACGGCTTCTTCGCTATTGGGCCAAACCAATTATATTGGACACGTGGCGAAATATTATTGGAGAAGCTCTTTTAATAACGTGCGTGAGAGAGTCTTCGAGAATAGGTGTGCTAACTTAATTAAAAAAATAAGATATTAAAGATAAATATATGATAAATATGTAGTGAATAAATGTGAGATTGAATATCTACTTCCCCATAAAATTATACTTATAAATTATTAGATCTAGTAAGTCGGTTATATATTAAACTGTTGAATCTGTAACACAAATCAGTTTCAATATAGAATCCGAATTATTGGAATTTAAAAATAATTATATCTTATTTTTTTAAGCTGGTAATATTGTATTTTGATATTATACCTATTTTTTAATAGAATAATAATATCTTCTTCTATTTCTGTTGGTAGTACAATACTGATTATAATAATAACAACTGATTGGGCCTTTTTTTGACCAAATTAAAATAATGAATACAACGACTAATTATTCATTTACTGCTAATATCAATAGAAGTTTAAGCGTAAGCACGTTGGAATGATGTTTTGTTAGTATCATAAAAGGGAGATGATAGGCGTCAACAAACCACTTTTATCTATAAAAACGGTCAAACATTTTTCAGGTATGAAAAACTAAAATGAATCTTTTTAATATTTTTCACATAATTTAGTTAGACGTTAAATTAACTTGATTTATACTTTATAGTATAAATTGAATTTATATCTCTATTAATATATATATATATATATATATATATATATATATATAATGTATATATTAAATTTAAAAGGTTAATATTCTTAATTATTTACCTTTTACAACCTACTTCTTTTATTTCTATATTTAAATTTAATTTGGTTTTAAGAAAAATAATACAAATATATATAATATAAAAATTGTCTTACTTGATTTACGTAAACTATTATTTTATCTTTAATTATATTCACTAGTATAAATAAAGTAAAGAGATTGATAGAAGGACGAGAAGATTAATAATCTTAATCATCTACCTTTTATAAACTACTCATTTATTTATTTAATTTTAATTTTAATATTTTTTTCAAATTAAAATAATTACAACAATCTAATCCAATATTGCAATTTAGATTATTCATTATAAAATTATCATACAATTGATCCAAATAAAACTGAATTCAAATTTTGGTAAAACTGACGAATAATTCGCACCAAAATATAACAACAGCAAAAGTATTCGCTATAAAATATTAACTATATATATATATATATATATATATATATATATATATATATTTGCAATTTAAATCACTAAAAAAAACACAATGAAAGTAGTAGAAGATTATAAAGTTAACCCTAATGATTTCAAATGACCG
>Ga0209700_104901_pt1 | contig 23397 bp, 33 predicted proteins | sample SiratroredBW_FD_187528 | JGI IMG/M metagenome (GOLD analysis project Ga0209700, IMG submission 187528) | Root nodule microbial communities of legume samples collected from California, USA - Siratro red BW (SPAdes) (version 2) | ecosystem: Host-associated > Plants > Roots > Nodule | place: USA... | reverse complement strand
AAAAAAATTTTACAAAAAAAAAAAAATTCATGCATTTATATATGCATTTTCACATCATCATGAAAAAAATTACAAAAATAGAATTTCATGCATTCATATATGCATTTTCACGCATTCATATATGCATTTTCACGCATTCATATATGCATTTTCACATCATCATGCAAAATAAAAAATGTCATGCATTCTTCAAATAAACGAAGATCAAATCTTCCCGAATTCAAACATGCATTTTCATTAAGAAAATTAGATTTCATGCATTTACACATGCACCATTCATCATCAGAAACTCAGTTTCATGCACTATTCATCATCAGAAATTCAAATTTTCATTCACCATTCATTAAAAGAAACTCAAAGTTTCATGCAACTTTCCATTCATCAGAAACTCAAAGTTTCCATTCATTCAAACATACATTCATTCAAAAAGAGAAACTCAAAGTTTTCATTCATTCAAACATACATTCATTCAAAAAAAAAAAAACTCAAAATTTTCATACATTCATACATGCATATCTTTCAGACAAATGAAGACTCAAGGTTAACCTTTTGGATGAGCGACTCAAAGTCTGCCTCTATGTTGGAAGATATAAGATAGGGGACTCAGAGTCGACCATTTTGAAGAAAGAATGAATCAAAGTTATGTTAGGGAAAGGACTCAAAGTTGAATCCCTATTGGAGAAAGAACTCAAAGTTGTATCTCCAGTGAAGATAGGACTCAAAGTCGTATCTTCACAGAAACATCTGAATCAATGTCATTACAATTATAGAAAAAACTCAAAGTTGTGTCTCTACTGTTGAAAGGTGACTCAAAGTCAACCTTATATTTGGAGAAAGGACTCAAAGTCGAATCTCTAGGGAAGAAAGAACTCAAAGTTGAATCCTCACAAAAGTTCATGACACAAAGTCATTTTATAGAGAAAGGACTCAAAGTCGCATCTCTATTTGTAGAAAAGACTCAAAGTCGTATATTCAATTTAATCAACTCATTTGCGAAAGGACTTAAAGTCGTATCCACACATTTATCTTTTCAGCTCGTATGTGAGAAAGAACTCAAAGTTGAATCTCCACACTTTACTTTTCAACTCGTGTGTGAGAAAGAACTCAAAGTTGAATCTCCACACTTTACTTTTTAGCTCATGTGTGAGAAAGAACTCAAAGTTGAATCTTCGCACTTTACTTTTTAGATATTTTATTTTTCAGCATTGTGTTTCTAGCATATTTGGAGAAAGGACTCAAAGTCACATCTCCAGTGAAGATAGGGTGATCTCAAGAGACATGGTCCGGAGATTTGCTTTCAGCATTCACACGGTGTTTGTTTGCATATTTCTTCTACAACATGGTTGCACAATCTCGAGCGACATGGTCCAGAGATTTGATTTCAATGTTAACACTATGTTCGTCTATATATTTTTTCTACAACATGGTATATGATCTCGAGCGACATTGTCCGAAGATCTAATTTTAGCGTTCACAAGGTATTTGTATACAAAATACTTCTACAACATGGTTGTACAATCTCAAGCGACATTGTTCAAAGATTTGATTTCAACTAAAGATTCGTGACTTTCGACATTGTCAAGGTCTCAACCTCAAAATACATGTTGGTGTGTGATATGATCTTCAAGGGATAAATATAATTTGGGGATAAATATAATTTAGGATTTTCTTTTGTAATTTTTATTATATATTTTAATTAAGTGGTTGAATGACTCACATGAAAAAAGAAAACTACAAGAAGATGAATCATTCATATTCTCATGTGGGAAATAATGATACATGCAATGAAAAATAAAAACAACTAATGAAGATTAATTACTAATGGTATTAAGATTAATATAGAAACTAGAAGGTCTTAGGTATTTTGGCATTGGGAAATAAAAACAACTAAAGAAGATTAATTACTAGTGATATTAAGATTAATATAGAATCTAGAAGGTCTTAGGTATTTTAGCATGTCAAAATTAATATAGAATCTAGAAAGGTCTTAGGTATTTTGGCCTATAAAAGGATGTACTCAGAAATATAATGGGAGATGAATTTTGAAATAAAATTGAGTTTTCTCTTTGAGAAATTTATGGTATTCCGATTTACAAGAACCCAAATATGATCTTATCAGGATATCCTGTGACGATCAACCCTATGACTTATCACTCACCTTCTCATCTTTCTTGAGTGTGGCGTCAATATCCCTTCTCAAACTTTCCTTTTATCAAACTGAATATCAAAATGGTCTTGCCCCCCATATTTTGTCATCAGTCTCATCCTCTCAACTTTGTTAAGATTCCAACCTTTTAGAGATGAAGATAGGTGACTGAAAGTCGACCTTATCAATGAAGGTTTGTAGCCCTTCCGACATGGTCAAGGTCTTGATCTCATATTTTTGCGGTAATATTTGATGCATAACCCTCTTGTCCTCAGAAGGTGAGGGTTATGACATCACTTTTCTTTCTTTTGAATTCTCAATTTTGAAAATAGTTTTCTTTTTTATCCCGAACGAAATTAGTTATTTTTTTCTTTACTTATCTTTTACTTTGATAATTTGAAAATTCTAATTTTCAAATTATCCAGTAAAATTTAAGTAAAGAGGGGCAGCTGTCAACAACCAATTTCGTCCTAGTGAAATAAAAGAAAAATTGTTTCGGTTTGAAAAAAGTAATAAAAAATAATGATTTAATTAAGATTTTATGTTTTTTAATTTAAATTATTTGTTTATATTTTAATGAAAAATAAAAAAATGATTTAAGTATTATCTTTTTCATTTCTTTTAAAGAGAAATAAAGTTTTAAGAAAATTTCTAAAATGCTAAAGAAGTAAAAGATGTGTTATCAAAATAATTTTTTAAATAATGATAAAAATATGTTTATTTAACATATTTAATTGATATAAAAAAAAGTTTGGGCCTAGCCCATTTATATTTAAAAATAAATAAAATAAAAGAAGAAAAGTATAAAACAAAGACAAATTCTTCCTCCACCCCATACCCTCTTCCTACACCTCATACCAAAGCTAAAATGTCCATTATACCCTTCACTTAAATATGCAAAGACAGAAGTAGCCTCCACCCCCTTCACCCCCTATATGCGCGACCAATATCCCATTCAATTCTCAATCCCTAAACCTAATTCTCTCAAAGTGTGCCGCCAAGTGACCGTGACCACCGTCGTTCGTCCAAGCTCTCCAATGTGCCGCGGATGAATTCTTCCTCCATTCGGTTCAGTCGCAAATCATCCGATTAAGAGCTCTGTCATCCAGTTCAGTTCTCCCTCTTGCGCGTCTCATTCCTTCGTTCTTCAAAATCTTCAATTAATCCTTCAAAGAAGCATTAGGTAAGCAATTTGTGATGTTTATTAGCAATTAGTAAGTGATATTGATGATTAGAGTAGTTGATTTAGGGTTTGGGGGGCTGTCGACAGTGAAAGGGTGTTTTTTCCGATCTGTATATATGAGAACCGAATGGGCTCATCCGGTTCGTTGTTTTTGTTGAATATGAGAACCGGATAAAGGGTGTCATCCGGTTGTCATTTGAAAAAAATTGACAACTGGATGGCCTGCTCATCCAATTTACAATTATACGAAATTGTAAACCGGTTGAGGAGGTCATCCGATTGTCATTGAAAACCGGATGACCTTCTCATCCGATTGTCAATTGTCGAAATATTTTTTTAACTAAGTGTAACTTTGTACAGTGTAACTTTGTGCACTGACAGAGATGGCGAGGACCAGAGGAGCATCTTTACAGCCTGAAGGCCTACAACATCAGTGCGTAGAGGAGATCGAGGTGCTTCATCTAGTGCTCCTCTTGTTGCTGCTGATATTGGTGGTGTAGCTCCTCACATTGGTAGGGGTGAGGCTGCTAAGGTGGTAAGTTTTCCTGGGAGACCATCTGATATGTCTGATTTGGTAAGTTATAATCATCATGTAGCGTTGAGGTTGTGGGAGGTTGAGGTAAGATTATGTTATAAGTTGTTGTATTCAGTTTGTGTTTATTATGTGAACTTTTTTATATCATTTGTTGTATTTTGTTTAGGATCGGTAAGTCCTAAAGTTAGTCTCCCATGGGAGAAAAGTGAACAACTTTGGTCTTCCTCGTGCTGAGGTTTTTGCTTTGATTGTCAATAGCGGATTATTGCCTCTATACAACATGTGCTATGAGGTAGCTGACAAGGGATTGATGTGTGCATTTGTTGAGAGGTGGCATCGGGACACCAATACCTTCCATATGCCATTTGGTGAGATCACAATCACATTGGATGACGTGCAAGCTTACTTCACCTACCTATTATGGGGCAGTTTCCCATTTTTGATAGGTTAGACAACAGTGGAGCTATTTCTGTGATGTGGGAACTGTTAGGTGTTCCTAATGGTGCTGCTAATGCCGCTTTGCGGGATGGTCGTGGCAATGTTGTACTCCTAAGTTGGTTGAGAGATCACTATGAGGCATGCTGTGAAAATGAAGACTGGGAGTTTGCTGCAAGGGTATATTTGTTGCATCTAATTGGATGCACAATTTTTGTTGACAAAAGTACCACATCTGTCTCCATTTCTTATTTGGCACTATTTCGGGAGCTTGCGATTTGTGGTAGCTATGCCTGGGGAGCAGCTGCTTTGGCACACATGTATGATAAGCTAGGAGATGCTTCTCTGGCTGGGACCAAACAATTGGATGTTTTCATTACTCTATTATAGGTACATATTTTATTACCACTAAATAACTTAGAAGGTTATGTTTTATTACTTCTAACTTCATTTATTATTGACAGGCATGGATATACGAGCACTTCCCATATATGGGAAATAAAGATGTAAACCTGAGCTATAGTGAAGAACTTCCACGGGCTTGTCGATATGTGGTCAGTTGACGTCCCTCTAGGTTGGTTAATGTCCAACAACAACTAGATCGATTGACCCTCTCTGATGTCATCTGGTGTCCATACACTTCTCACAAGGTTATCCGGCCTCTTGAGCCGATTTCATTTTTTCGGGGTTTTCTCCAATATGGACATACCATTCAGATACACCTTCCTGATCGAGTTCTGAGACAGTAGGGGTATATGCAGACCATACCACCTCCCCCTCCACTGCAAGATATGGCTGCTTTTAATACGGTTAATGCACGTTGGGTATATTTTTCTGATAATGTTGTCACTGTATTGATACCTAGTGTCAGCCCACATGCATGCTCGGAGGACTATATTGCTTGGTATACTCGTGTGTCACATCCATATGTCATTAGATGTGATGAGGAAGCAAATCGTCGTAGTCGTAGTCGTAGCCATAGTCATAGTCATAATCATGACGAAGATCTGCCAGCCTCATCGTCACAGCAGCAACAACCACCCTCTGTATTTGATTACATTGACATTTTTGAATTTTATTTCATTTTTGTAAATGATTACATTATTATTTTTATTGTTTAATTTTTTCAGAGTATCTTTAGAAGGATAGCCACCCTATTGCAAAGGGCAATTAGTTGTGGAGATGCACATGAGGATACAGTAGCTGCCTATGAATTGGCTCGCACACATTCACGTTAAGGACAAGTATATAATAGACGACACAAAGGTGGCCGAGGGAGAGGGACGTCTAGTTCTTAGGGTTTTATGTGTACCTGATATGTATTTGTCACCATGTTTATGTATTCACTATATTCGTACTTGGTTTATGTATTCAGTATGTTGGTACTTGGTTTATGTATTCAGTATGTTGGTACTTTTTCACTGTATTCAGTATGTTGGTACTTGGTTTATGTATTCAGTATGTTGGTACATTTTCACTGAATTATTATATTTGGCACCAAATGAAAATTTTCATATATTAATCAATAATCACCAAGATTTACATATGATGTATTTTATCCTAACATAGATACAAATAGTTGCATTCTGCTAATATAATGAGATAGCCATAATTGTGCGTCTGCAGGACTGTGATTGGTCAAAATAATGTCTACATTTGGTAAAGGACAACCATAAACCAAGTTAACCTGTAAATGAATTTGAAAATTAAGTTAGTGAATATGACAGTACAGGTTGGGCAATGTTGTAACTTATAAAGATTACCTGTACAAAATGGTTCCCATAAACATGTCCTATACATATTATCCGATGTTGATCGACATCAATAGGTGGTTTACTTCATAATGGAGAAATGGTTACATTTTGTTGCAACGACAAACAAATAAGAATAACATTATATCTACTTGCAATGACGTAACCCATATCTGGTATAATCATCCACTTCTCAACACCTGCCTGCAAATATGTACAACATTAGTAATATGTCATTGCACTTAGAATTGTTAATGAAAAATTAAACATAAACACTTACAGATGATGTCCCCTCAACAAGTAAAGAGTTCTTAAGTTCATCAAAACGTTCATGGCTACCAAAGATGTTTGTGTATTGATCACGCCATTGCATATTTCTTTATATAGATCCATTATGATTAATGGCCATGACTCTTCTCCCATTCCCAACAATGCAGCAATTGATCGATAACCACATTGTCCATCAGGTTTAACATCAATAATGTCCACTATGTATGGGTGAGTAATAGGATGAAATTGATCAAGACAGGGCAAAACTTTAAAGGGTAACACCGAATGAGATTTTACCTTCACCCTTGAAGCCTTTCGTCTAGAACAACTATCCTCCATGGAATGAATCTTGTCTACATGCTCAAAGTATGAAGGGTCACACTTGGTTGACCTCTCTAATCGTTTCTGTTTAGTCTTTTGTGACCCTTTTGTCTTAACCTTTTCCAATAGGGGACATAATGATGTCATTGTAGGGTATGCAATTTCAGCCAGCTTGCCCTTTATGGTGATTTTACCTCCAATATCAAGCTCATCAAAGCGTTTAGAAATGACCTCCCATTCTTGCTTAATAGACAACTCAGATGATGACTAACTTGATGATGAGTCTGAGAAACTAAGTCTAGTCCACATCACATGCACTACATTTAGTGGTATAACACCAAAATCATATCTTGCAAGCTCACAAGCACATGGTAAGCCATGAGTATATCTAAGAACACAACCACACTTTTTCTTATCAAAGCCAACAAATTTTACCTTATTGAACTCCTCTGCAATGTGTACCAATGCATACTTGCTTCCCATACCCAATAAACCTTTGTACAATGAGATGTTGTAAGAGTGGGTAGCAACATTTAGACTCATCTCGAATGAGGCCTTAATCTGATTATGTTGAAGGACAAGGAGATTGTTGATTGCATCCCAACATGTACACAAATCACCCATGCTAGTTTGCAAGATATGCTTCAAATTCCCATGAGCTTGTTCAACCCTGCATATAACAGACAAAATTATTTTAACAGACAAAACAATCTTTAACATATAAATATACATTATATATAACAACATACCTATTTGATGTAGTATTGCCCATATGCATGACCTTATTTATCCAAGCACTGACAAACTTTTCCTTATGAGGTTTAATCCAGGTCTTTTGTACATATTCTAAAAATATGGGTCATGCCAAAGAAGCACTTTCAAATTTTTCAACACATTTAGAGAATGCTTCACAATCACTACAATCAACTATAGTTGCTCATGCTTTCATAACAACATCTCATGCCTCCCTTGGATGAACAAGCATTTTACACTTAGCCTTAACTTCAATGGCATTCATTAGAGCCAGATCCCTATCACTAACAATAACTGTAGGGTACACATCCCGTCTCAAAAACAACCCTCTCAATCTTTGCAAAGCCCAAATGAAATTATTTTAGCATTCAGTAGCCATCAAAACTAATGTAGCCGAGAAAGTTAAGCCTGTGGATGTCACACCTACAACTTCAAGCAGTGGAAGCCTATACTTATTTGTCTTGAAGGTGGTATCCATCAACAACACATTGCTAAATACATTTAACAACTTCAAAGAATCAGGCTGAGTCCAAAAGATGTCACTTACAACTCGGGAGGACTCGTGAACCCTATGCCAATAAATATACTTGTCACGCTCCAACAACATCATCAACTGTTGCATTTCAGTTCTTGATCCTCCAACTGATCTCTTGTATGTATATATGGTATTATACAACTTTTTCAGTATCATGACATTGTCTTCATTCTTCTCTTTAAGGGTAAGCAATATGTTCTTTGGTTTCACTCGGCTCTTCGTCATATCCACAACTAAAGCGTGTTCATCGAGTTGCAACCTACCGGCATAAGGGTGACCAACCAACGTATTAGCCAATTCATGGTTATGCAACCCACATACGACTTTCAAAACCCAACCTTCACCACCTTTTATTGGTTTGCCACGCAATCTGAACTGACAGTCACACTTTCTTGTGCCTGTTATACTAACCTCTAAATCTGTTTTGTACTTTCTATATTTTCCACTTCTCTCACATCCCAAAAGGACATAGGTCTTCCTACCTTGTGCTCCAGTTGCTATGTCTGATCTCAGTATCACAGCAACAAATCCAAGCCTAAATGCAACCTTGCGAACCCATTCAAGTAATTCGTCTCGAGTACCAAACACCTGCACAATATAACATTTGTATGTAATTAATTTACATTTCATAAACATAAACAAAAACAAAAACAAAACATTTTACCTTATCAGTTGTGAAATTAATAATGCAATCTTCTTCCCGAACCAAGGAACCACTTTCAGGTTCACCAGATACCTTGTTTACTTCCTCTGAATATAGACAAATACTATCCATATCTATAACATAACATTTCAACAACTCATAAGAAAAAAAATAAAATAAAAATCCTAAACATTAACCGGACGCATCCCCGTCCGATTCACAAAAAAAATTATAAAATGACAATCGGATGCAGGGGAGGGGGTGTCATCCGGTTTGTAACCTTGTGAACCAGACGCCACCCCATCCGATTTTCAAAAGTTAAAAAAAATTGCAAACTGGATGGATAATGGGTTGACCTCATCCGGTTTGCAAAATTTGTTAACCGGATGACCCTCCTCATCTGGTTCACAAATTTCCAAACCGGATGAGGTCACCCCATTACCCATCCGGTTTGCAATTTTTTTTACCTTTTGAGAACCGAATGGGGTGGCATCCGGTTCACATCATACACACCGGATGACACCCCCCCTCCATTACATTCAGTTCTCATTTTACGAACTGAACGTCTAGCAGTCCGGTTCTCAAATTTCAAAAAAAGAGAACCGAATGACCTCATTCGGGTGCCCATTCAAAAACTTAAAAAAATTCACCAAATGCAAAAATCTTACCTCCCCGTCGTTCTTTGCCTTCAATAAACACTGCACATTTGTTGGAATGTCTCCCCTACCGTTCAATCACCCTTCAAACGTTCAAAAATGACACCGTGAACAAAATATTAAAGAGAAAATGCAATCGAACTGTTCGCAAACGGTGGTGCTCGCAAGGGAAAGGTGTGACTGTTTTATTAAGGAAGGGTTTACGTCATTTCATTAAGGGCAATGATGGAATTAAAATATTATATGGGGGTGCATGAAAAGGGTATGAGGGTGGAGGAAGAATTTGTCTAAAACAAAAACATATATATTTTTTCGCTATGACTTTTAGGGGGGTCCATATTATTTTTTGAAACTGGGTACACGTTCACACGTTCACCTTCTTCTTCCATCATATGCATAATGGAATGGACACCACTCATACACGGAGGTCCATGTCATGAAGCTTCACGAATTCACACATGACCTTTTTCTTTTTTTCTCTTGCGTCACATGTATGTCACTAATTCTTATGGAAAAAAGAGAGAGAAAGGGAAACTCTGGATTCCACTTCTTCCTGTCCCCCGTAACATTCCTCTTCCTTCGATTGGCAGGTTTTTCTTTTTCAACTTAATTGCATTCTCTTGAAATTTAGTCAAGGCAAAAACTCACTACAAAAGCCCCTCTATTAATTCAAAATGTTTGTCTTTTCATGATCTGAAATTGATTGAATATTTCTTGTGAGATTTTACAGAGGAGGTTCGTTGTGGTTTTCTTGATATATTTTTATAAGTTAATTAATGCTTCAATTCCAAATTAGATTCTTTTGTAAAATTTAATTCTTAATGATTTTAGTGGGCGCATTGTTAGGTAGATGAATTGGCGGGTCTTGATTTCTCTGGATTATTGCTTTGGGTTTGATTTGAATGGGTGATCCTGATTTGAATCTTGTAGTTGTTGATACATTTTTTGAGATATACAAATAATTTTTCTTGCCAAATTGCTTCCAGTAGTGGTTGTTTTTATGCCACGAACTGCTTGACTACCAATTCCTTATATGTGGATATTTTATTCTCTAATTTTTATTCCATGTTAATGATTGGCACCAAACTGGAGAAATGAGATTTGCTTCTAAAGAAAGAATGCGTAGAATATGAGGTATGGATGGCTTAGGCTAATTGCCAAACTCTACTACACTTTCCGATAGTGTTGTTACTTCACTATCTTTTTCATGGTCAACACCAAATGGTTAAAATGGCATAGCAGAAGAAAACAAGAGAAACTTCATTGGCATAAAAAATGGTGGTGGAAGACCACGTCAATGGGAACAGGTGGCCACCAATGGAGGCTCAACTCAACGTCCACAGGAACGGGCACTGGACCAACTTTGACAGTTCCGTCAAACGCTGTCTCCTTCAATTTCATTGTCACTGTAATTCTCATCTCTGTGTTCTTAGTCATGATCATTGTTGAGAGGTTCCTCCACCACCATAACTACCCATTCCTTCCAAATCGGTGGCAACACCTTCCACCTTCCACTTACACCGACACAGTATGTTTCCATGTCGCTTCCTATTGTCGGCCTCGATTGCCGCAATGCTACCTTTTCCGCCAACCCTAAGTCTCCAAACACCATGCATCACGACACCTCCGGCACCTCCGACGAGTCACCACCAAGCAGTCGTGACTCTCGCACCATATATTGCTCCACGCAGCTGTTGGCAAGTTAGATTTTTAGTTTATATTACGTTACTTTTTTGTTTTAAATAAATGGTCAAGTGTTGACCAAATTTGTAGGGATATAGTGCTAAGACTTAGCCTGATTTTTAGGAAACTACCCACTAATTTGTTAGTGAGTACAAATTAGGGTGCAAATGTGTGTAGATGTGTTCACATGTCTATGACTATTTAGTCTATTCTACGTACGTGAAATAAAATAACACATTCAAATTCTAAAACTGCAAATCTTATCTTTTGTGTTCAACATTTGGTATCAGAGCTCCTTCACAAGGGGTTTGAACTAGAATTTGAGAGTGAGACAAACAGAATCAAAGAGTAAGAGAAAGTGAGAGAAACAAAATCAGAGAGTGAGAGAAATAGTAGTGAGTGAGTGACATTCAGGGTTGTCTACCAAGAAGAACAATGGCTGATTCTAGCAAGTATGTGCAACCTGCAATTCCTCAATTCAATGGACACTATGACCATTGGACAAAACTTATGGAGAATTTTCTACGGTCTAAGGAGTATTGGCATTTGGTGGAGCATGGAATCTCAATTATAGAAGATAAAAGCAAAGCATCAGAGCAGAACTCAAGCTACTGGAAGAACAACAATTGAAGGATCTAAAGATTAAAAATTATCTCTATCAAGCCATTGATCGAGAAATCCTGGATACCATCCTCAATGATGACACATCTAAAAACATTTGGGATTCTATGAAGCAAAAGTTCCAAGGCTCTACCTGAGTGAAGCGAGCGCAATTACAAGCTTTGCGCAGGGATTTTGAACTGCTGTAGATGAAGGATGGAGAGACAATCAATTCTTATTTTGCTCGCACTATGAACATTGCTAAAAGTATGAAGGCATGTGGTGAGAGCATGCGTGAGAACATAATTGCAGCAAAAATCCTGCGGTCAATGACTTCCAAATTCAATTATGTTGTGTGCTCAATTGAAGAGTCCAACAACTTCGACACCATGACCATTGATGAATTACAGAGCAGTCTTCTGATTCATGAGCAACGAATGACTCTTTAAGGAGAAGAAGAGCAAGTGCTTTAGATTACTCATGAAGACAAGGGAGGACGAGGAAGAGGAAGAGGTAGAGGATTTTTCAGGGGAAGAGGAAGAGGATCATTCAACAAAGCTAAGATTGAATGCTTCAAATGTCACAAACTTGGACATTTTCAGTACAAATGTCCTACATGGGAGAAGAAAATAAATTATGTTGAGGTGGAGGATACAAAGGAACAAGAAGATGAACTCTTGTTAATGGCACATGTTGATGTCAAGCATCGAATGGAGACTGAATGGCTTCTTGACTCTGGGTGCAGTAACCACATGAGTGGTAACAAGGAGTGGTTATCAGAACTAGATGAAAATTTCTAACATACGGTAAAGCTCGGTAATGATGCTAAAATAGCTGTGATGGGAAAAGGAAGTGTGCGATTGAATGTTAAGGGAGTTATGCATATAATTTCTCATGTGTATTATGTACCTGAACTCAAGAACAACCTCTTGAGTATAGGACAACTTCAAGAGAGAGGCTTGGCCATCTTGATTAACAATAGAAAATGTAAAGTTTCACATCTTGAAAAAGGCTAGATTTTGGAGATAAATATGAAACAAAATCGGATGTTTATGTTGACAACAACCAATATGACAATGAATTCAGCATGTTTCCATACTGAAATAGAGCATGATTCCCAACTGTGGGACAATCGGTTTGGTCGTCTAAGCTACCATGGTTTGGTGATGTTTTCATCTAAGCAACTAGTGAATGGGCTGCCTTCTATAACTATCCCAAAGGAACTATGTGCAAACTGTTTGGCTGGGAAGCAACGTCGTAACTCTATGCCAAAGAAAACTCTATGGAGAGCATCTATCAGACTACAACTCGTTCATGCAGACATATGTGGACCCATCAAACCAATTTCCAGTAGCAATAAGAGGTATATACTAAGTTTTATTGATGATTGTACATGCAAGACTTGGGTGTATTTTTTACACGAAAAATTAGAAGCCTTCTCCCTATTTAAAAATTTCAAAACGTTGGTTGAAAAGGAAGTTGGAGAAAAACTGGTGTACTTAAGGACAGACAGAGGAGGTGAATGTACTTCGAAAGAATTTAACAATTTTTGTCAGGATCAAGGTATCAGCAGGCAGCTAACAATATCTTACACCCCTCAGCAAAATGGAGTTGTTAAATGGAAAAACAGAATAATCATGAATATGGTACGCTCTATGCTGATTGGAAGAAAAGTTCCTAAAATATACTAGGCTGAAGCTGCTAAATGGAGTGCTCATATTCTCAATAGATGTCCTACAATAGTTGTGCAGAAGCAAACTCCTGAAGAAGCATGGAGTGGAGTGAAACCTACTGTAGACTATTTTCGGGTGTTTGGATGCCTAGCACATGTTCACATTCTTGATCAACAGCGGGTTAAACTTGATGATAAAAGCAGACAATGTGTTTTTCTGGAACTAAGTGATGAGTCCAAAGCATATCGATTTTTCGATCCTATTAACAAAAAGGTCCTAATAAGCAAGGATGTGATATTTGAAGAACAAAAAGGATGGAACTGGGAGCAGAATACAAAATATCAACAAGAGATTCTTCATTGGGAAGAAGATGAAGAAGACTTGAGTGACATCCAAGCTTCACAGGAAGAAAATGTTGTGGATGTTTCCACAAGTAGAGATGCGTCTCCTGATAATTATGAGACTCTAGTTGAAGGAAAGGTGAGAAGAAATAGGAGAGAACCTGTCTAGATGATTGACTATGATCGAGGAGAAGGCCTCTCATTAGATGATGTAGATTTTAATGTCATGCTAGTTACTGGAGATGATCCAGTTTCATATGAGGAAGTTATTAAGAGCAAGAAGTGGAGAGATGCAATGAAGAAAGAGATCGAAGCTATAGAAAAAAATAAGACTTGGGAGCTGATTGAACTGTCAAAAGGAGTGAAGCCAATTGGAGTAAAATGGCTTTACAAAACCAAATTTAGAGAGAATGGAGAAATAGACAAGTTCAAAGCGAGGTTAGTGGTAAAAGGTTACGTACAACAATATGGACTTGACTATACAGAAGTATTTGCTCCAGTAACTAGACTTGATATTATTCGCATAATACTTGCAATAGCTGCACAATATGGCTGGAAAGTTTCTCAGCTAGACGTGAAGAGTGCCTTTTTGCATGGTGAACTTAAAGAGGACGTTTATGTGCAGCAGCCCACTGGTTTTGTGAAAGAAGGTGAGGAAGACAAAGTATACAAATTGAAGAAGGCATTGTATGGCCTTAAACAAGCACCTAGAGCATGTTTCAACAAGATAGAGACCTATTTTGTTGACAATGGCTTTGATAGATGTCTTTGTGAACACACTTTGTTTACAAAATCAAAGGAGGAAGGTAAAATTTTAATTGTGAGTATTTATGTAGATGATTTAATATATACTGGGAATGATTGGAGTATGTGTGATGAGTTTAAAAGGTCCATGATGTCAGAATTTGATACGACTGATTTATGAATAATGAGATATTTTCTTGGAGTTGAAATTATGCAGAATTCAAAGGGGATTTTTGTATGTCAAAGGAAATATGCTCATGAGGTGCTGTCACGGTTTGGTATGGAAAACTGTAATGCAATAAAAAAATCCTATTATTCTAGGAACAAAATTGTCAAAGGATGATGCAGGAACCAAAATTGATGCAACCATGTTCAAGCAAGTAGTGGGCAATTTTATGTATTTGACAGTAACCCGACCAGACTTGATGTATGGAGTAAGCTTAATTAGCAGATTCATGTATAATCCCACAGAATCTCATTGGTTTGCAGCTAAAAGAATATTGAGATACTTGAAAGGAACAACTGAATTAGGCATTTACTACAAGAAAGGGGGAGATGCAAATATTGTAGCATACACAGACAGTGACTTTGCAGGAGATTTGGATGATAGAAGAAGCACTTCAAGATATGTGTTTTTGCTAGGATCTGGAGCAGTTTCATGGTCCTCAAAGAAACAAGCAGTAGTTTCATTGTCCACCACTGAAGCTGAATATATAGTTGCTGCATCATGCGCATCAATGTATTCAGATTCAAAGGGTGCTTGAAAAATTGGGTTTTAAGGAACAGAAAGATACTACAATTTTATGTGATAACAATTCTATAATACAGCTATCTAAGAATCCAATGTTTCATGGAAGGAGCAAACACATTGACATCAAATTTCATTTTCTAAGAAACCTAGTAAAAGATGGTATTATCAAGTTATGTTACTGTAGTTCACAGATTCAAGTTGTTGATATCATGACCAAACTACTCAAATTGGAGTAGTTCTTAAAATTTCGTAGCATGTTGGATATAACTGAGGCATCAAAAATAAACTAAATGCTTCTGCATCTAGTTTAAGGGAGGGAATGTTGGCCAGTTAGATTTTGAATTTATGTTACGTTACTTTTTTATTTTAAATAAATGGTCAAGTGTTGACCAAATTTGTAGGGATACAGTGCTAAGACTTAGCCTGACTTTTAGGAAACTACGCACTAGTATGTTAGTGGGTACAAATTAGGGTGCAAATGTGTGTAGATGTGTACAGATGTCTATGACTATTTAGTCTATTCTACGTACGTGAAATAAAATAACACATTCAAATTCTAAAACTGCAAATCTTATCTTTTGTGTTCAACAGCAGCAGCCAAACGCCACCATGTTGTCACCTCAATCACCAAGGCGCTGTCGTGCCTCCATCAAACATTATTCTCTCCTCGCGAATACCCTACCACCGCCGCGTCTACATCCTCGTGTGCGCTAACCTCAACACCCCGTGGCGGCGACAGTTTCACAGCGTAGGGTGGTTTCTTCGCACGTCGTCTCCTGCACCAACAATCCCTCCATCACTTCAGAGTCATCATCATCCAACAACATCATTGGCATCGTTCCTTCATCTCCTCTGAAACCCTAGCCTCCTAGCACCACCTCAAAGGCAGTCCCGCCTCAACCACTCCTTCCTCAACCTCTAGAAGCCATAGTTAGACACGCCTAACTTAGGGTATGCGAAGTCCAAAGCCAAAAGAACTAAGCGGGTTGGCATGTGACGTTGGGAGCATGGCCTATTGGACTCACTACTGGTACCCTGGTCTTCCTATTCACACCAACCTCGTATAGAATTGGGCTTGGCTCGAATTGGGGCCCTTTTGATAATTATTCTCATTTTTTTCTTGCTCTTAGCACCCATTTCTTTTTATGTTTTCACTAAAATTTTGAAAATAATTTTTACTTCTTTCTAATATTTTATTTCTAATATTTTACGTGTCATGTGAGGTTTTCTTTTAAAATAAATTTTTAATTGAGTTCCTAAATGACCGCCTGCGTTATGGAAAGTTTTGACTTTGTTTGGAATATCAAAAGGCCGCACGCGTCTAATGATATCCAATATGAAGTTTAATAAAAGAGAAAATAATAAAAAATATAAAATTTTCAAAACAATCAATCTTTCTTTCAAAACTACGTGAGCCCTGATTTTCTATCACGGATAGAAGTATGTAGGAGCAAGGTCAATCCTTGTCGGGTCCTTTAATTTAAAAATTATTGTTTTGTTCTTATTTGTTTCTTTTATTGTGTTTCATTTATAATTTTTGGGAAAAATAAACATTTTATAAACCACATTTGATTTTGCTCATTCGATTAAAGGTACTGTCTTAGGACAGGCGCTGTGAGGTGCTAATACCTTTTTCACGCGTAACCGACTCCCGAAATTTATCTCTGATTCGCAGACTTTTCCTTATTCCTTTCTTGGTTTTCCATAGTTTTCCATAATAAACTACGGTGGCGACTTCATCTCTTTCTTTTCACCCCATTTTCCAATTTTCTTTTATTTTCTAGATCGCCGACAGTCGTCGTCGACTAGGTTGCGACAATAGTGTTATTAATCGAATTAACGCATTAACTGGTTCCTATTAACATTGTTGGTTAAAAGAATATGTTGAATAACATTCTTTCTTGAGATTAGTTGCAATTTCTTAGAGTGTTCATTATCTGATTGTTTCTGTGTTGTTCTGTTATTCATCTTAACTGAGTAAATTGCTTTCACTTGTTGTTCTGATAATATTTTAATCAACTGCAGTAACTTTTTGTTTATGTGCATTGTACTGGATATCAAGAATCTGTGACTTCAATGAATTGTATTGTGCTATTTCAGTTTCTGATAAATCTGTATAATTGACTGAATTGTCCTTTAACATATTGATTCTTGCTGTGTAATTCCTAATTTCATTGATTAGTGAATTGATAAAGAATATTCATTCAATCTTTCATACTTTCTAGTATTTGCGAAAAGTTTTTAAAAATTTTAATAGTTCAATTCATCCCCCTCTTGAACTCAGCCTAAACCCATTTTCTACAAAGTGTTGACTTGAATAGAGGATGGTCAATCTTGAATGATAATGGTGCATTCTTTACCTTGATTAGGTCATCCCAGACTTCATGTTCGGCTTAAAATGTTTTAGTGGATTGCTTCCAAGCAAATTCACTAAGTGCACTGAATAAATTGTGGACCTAACGCCATGTGCCCTTCAACACCTTTTGCCTATTTTTTACATTTTTTTTTTGCTAAACCCACCAAACCAGAATGGCAGAGTGCCTCAACCATGTTACTGTAGGCTTGCGTCGTCCAACTACCATTGACCCTATTACTTAGTCGAACCTCGTCTATCATAGTCGAGAGTAATCAAAAGTTCATATCTGCAATCCACTTTGTGAACTCATAGAAAGGTGCAGATGACTCTGGCGCAACACCTTTTCTTCAATTCATCATGTACTTGTTTCAAAGATAACTTATCGTTGCGTAAGACATCACATTCATATTGCGTAAAAGAATTCAATAAAAACCTTTTTTTCAAACATAAAAGGAAGAAAATTTCTTATTAATAGTGGAAAATAATGCAACATCTTAATTGTTATGATAATCTTTCCACATTTCATTACTTATACGACCCCTAATTTTTAAACCAAGCCTATAATCACCTCACAAAGTTGTGAAACTGACGGTTCCACGTCTTGTTCCATCAACTCTCGATTAACTTCATCAAGTAACAACAGATTGTTGTCCGCCCCACGAAGAAAGTTATGAAGAATACAACATGCAATAACAATATTTGACACTGTCTCCAACGAGTAATGTGGTTCAGTTCCACTAGCTATAATTGGGAATCATTTTCTTCAACACACCAAATGTTCTTTCAATAACATTTCTAAGTGATGAATGTTGATGATTAAACAACTTATTTGGATTTTGTGAAGCTCTATGACTATGCTCTTTTAGATGGTATCTAACACCATGATACGGTGTCATCACCTGAGCCTTTAACATAAAACTAGCATCCCCAAGGAAGTATTTTCCTATAATGGAAAAAAATTGTACTGATTAGATGCCACAATCAATATACGCCTTGACATACAATACACTAAAAAATCTTGAACTGACCTTTAAGTATGATCAATGGGTCCTCTCGTACAAGTGCATCCTTTAAAATCCTTGAATAAGATGTAGTTCCTTCGTATCAAGCTAGAACATATGTGAATTTCGTGTCAAAATCACAAGCTGCAAATACATTTTGAGTTGGCCAATCATTTTTCCACGAAAACGAGGAACATCTAATTGAGGCACCTTCACACATACATAAGTCTCATCTATGGTCCCTAAACAACCCACTTAAATCATACAATGATGTATGTCAAATGATATTGTTACCTTAAAATATGGGAAAGATCGACTGTTGTTGAAGATTTAAGGTTGCACCTTGATTCCTGATGGTTGCTTTACAAATCCTTCCTCCAACACTAAAATTGCATTTAGTACATTACGAAAGTGATGAGAAACTATTTCACCTGACCGATAGAAAAAAGGAAATACTATGATTCTTCATGTTATATCCAATGATGTGAAGGAATTTAGCAACGTGTTCCTCCACTGTTGACTGCAACCCACCCTTCATGAAGTCAGTGTCCTTTATCTGCTAATATAAATTGATGAATGTCTCCGGACCCATTCAAATAATGTCACGACATTGCTCCGTATGCACCAAGTATGCCATCAACTCTTGTTACTAATGCTCTTTTTGTGGGACCTCTAAGATAGTAGTGTTTGTCGTCTCATCAACAAGACGCAACACATTGACATCGTATGCAACGATGCAAAGAATGATCATTGCTACAACTTGCGTTCTAAACTGATTTTGATGTTGTACGTCGAACAGTAAATTTGAATCCAGACCACCATTATCAATTTGATCAATTTTCCAGGGTCATTCATCTCTCTGTCATCCAAATATACAAATGAATTTATGTCATTATCCATGACATAAATGCTTACCACAAAAAACACCAAGATACTTAATTTATTGTAAATATTTAAACATCCCAAAAAATTGTTTCACACAATAATCCTTATGTAAAGAAATTAAAATACAAAATAAAATTAACTAATAAATAGATGAAAGTTTTACATACATATAACTCTAAACAAATCAATCATCAAAATAAAACTCCAACCTTACTTTCATATTATAAATGCTTCATTTTGTTATAACATACTTTTATGTTATAAAACACTAACTATAATTCAATGTAATAACAATTAAATTAAACTCATAAATTACTAATTATATTTGATTAAAAATGTGTATGAAATTTTAAATGAAATTATGTGAAAAATAAATTATGTTAGTCAACATTTTACAATCCTAACTTACTAATTAAATTTGTTCATAATATGTATTAAATTATAAATGAAAATTTGTCCTACAAAAATTAAAATATAAAATATTTTACGGTTCTAAATTATTATGACATCATATATCAATATAGAGTCATAAAATTATAGTCCACAACTATTAACTAATATTCTTCATCCTAAATTACTAACTATATTACTTCTTAAATATTTATGAATTTATCAAGCGAATAAACTTATAAAAAATATTATAATTCTAAATTTATTATTTTTTCTAAATATATTCAAATCCTAAATTCTTGTATGGGCTTCAAATTTTTGTGTTACATAATTTCAAAATGTTTTTAATATATCACAAACAATCATCCAAGACCATTCAATCATAGAGGCATTCAAAATGTTTTTAACCTCTAAGTGTAAAATAAATTAGCCCCTAAACGAAAATGCAACACCACCACCTCAATGAAGAACTTGCTTCAATAATAAACCTGAATAAATATTACTGATTCATAGCAAAATCCTTTAAACATACTATCAACAAGCTTAAATTTATATTTTAAGAAAATTATAACTCCGAAATAAACTAAAAAAATGTGTTTTCGATGTAGGATTTTTTTTTTAAAAAAAATACCAAACACTTTTTTACCTTGTAAAACACATATTTAGAAAATACCATTATAACCATAACCATCCTAAAATTTCTTGGACATGTGTGGAGAAGATAGAAAATATGATTCAAGGTCTCATATTTAATATTTGTTACTACTTGAACAATACGAATGAAATATTTAACTACTTCTTTGTGCATGTTGGGAAAAACACATTTATCACCATAACAAATCAAAAGATGAGAACATGATTATGCAATACATCCATAAAAAGTGAATCAAATATGAAACAAAAACTCTATTTATCACACAGAAAAGAAACTCAAAAGACAGGATGTGGTAAACTCTAGAATGAGTTTTCTTTGGCTGCCATGGAGCATTTAGAAAATGAGACACAGACAAAAACCCTTTTTCAGTAACAAAAGGAAAACTATGCTAAATAGCTACAATAGTCAACTAAAGAAATATTTTTGACCCCGTTCTCACTCTGAAAATAAAAGCCCAACCTCTCAGTCCATCATAACCCATCCATTACAGAAGCTACACCACAAGCGAAAAAGAAAACGCTAAGAAAATTTGTATATTTTCTTTAAAAAAATCTCACAAAAGAATCCAATAGTAACGAACTAGTCAATAAATGAGAACTAAAAGACTGAAAAATTGTAGACTAAGACCCTAATCAACCTTTCATTTTCCAACTTTTTTTAATTTTATTTTTGTTGAAACTTTCATTCGTATATGCTGCAATGCTCAAACCTTTAACAAAGATAAAAACAAAAGGGAAGGAAAATGCTAATCGATTATCCCATTCATGCTCAAACTCTAACCGATTAAGCAACAATTCATCACCCTCCATGCACCCATTTAATCATGAGTTTACTTGTGAATGAAGTGTTGTTAAGAACCCACTTACAAGCCACCAGCCAGCGCCTGACCTCCACCTCAATTCGCAATTAACCAACGCAAAACACAAAAAAAAATGAAAAGAAAGACCCAAACGTGAATACACTAGAATGCCAACTCCTTATTAATGTGTGAATTCAAACCATAACCACCATGACAATCACATTCATAACTCTATGAGAGGTTCAGAAAATTCCTGAAACAATTTCTGACCATGGCCATACACACTGCATCTTTGAAATAATTTCTGACCTAAGATATGAATAGTATAAGAGTGGTTTGCATGGCTAAGACTCACATGACCAACGTGTATGACAATATATAATGAGAGGATATTTTTATCTTTGCATAAGTGCCAACCTATATTTTTGTGACCTTCTCCACACATATGAGGGACATCTCTCACAAATTCACGCTTTTATATCCCATCAAATATCCTCATCCAAACAAATCTAATCTCACAAATCTATGCACATCTATTTGTATTTATAATAAATAACTCCATCTAAACATTATATAAACATCCCATACTAATCTCCATGATTTAAAACCATGCTACTTCAAATTGAATATTTCAAAATACTTTTAACTTTGAATTCTAAGAATGGAAGGGAATGTTTTTCTATTTCATTTTAGTTTATAGAGAATCCTTTAGCCTAAATAACCAATTTGTAATAGTGTTAATCTAAAAATAATAATAATTAATTAAAATTATTATAAAAATAGTAATTAACATTAAAATCGATTAAAATTGATTTTTTTAATTTTATATTTATTTTTTCTTAAATTAAATGGTTGTGTATTTAATTTATATAGATAAAAATGTATATATTGTTACTTTTTATATTTAACATGTAATTTGCATCAAAACATAGTTGAATAAACAATGCAGATGTGAGATTTTAATTCTATTATAAAATAGCGAAATATATGATTATTAATAAGCATATATTATTTATAAATTTGATTACAATTCCACGAAGTTATTTCACAAAAAAATTTCTAAACATTCCGTTGCCGGGACTTGAACCCGGGTTTTAGGATGAGAGTCGAATATCCTGACCAACTAGACTACAACGAATATTGATAGTTTAAACCCATAAATTTTATTAGACTAAACTATTAGTTTGAATGGCAAATTAAAAATTGATACAAAAACTTTCTTCCCTCCTTTATTTCAATTTGGCCTCTGAACCACGAAGCGACGAAAGAGAGGAAGCAGAGAAAGAAGAACCGAAACCCTAACAGTGAGGAAAAGAGTAAAGTGAGTGCGAAGATGAGGGAGGAAGAAATTGAGAAGCTCCGAGGTGTGGTGCGCGACTGCGTCAGCAAACATCTCTATTCCTCCGCCATCTTCTTCGCCGATAAAGTCGCGGCCTTCACCGCTGACCCCGCCGACATCTACATGCAGGCGCAGGCGCTCTTCCTCGGCCGCCACTACCGCCGCGCCTTCCATCTCCTCAATGCCTCCAAAATCGTTCTCAGCGACCTCCGATTCCGCTACCTCGCCGCCAAGTGCCTTGTATTACCGCCAGTCTTTCTTCCATTTCGTATTTTTTTTCCGTTGTTGATTGAATAAATAAATAAGTTTATTAAGAATAAACCATCAATTTAGTCCTTTAAGTATCAGTCACTGTCCAGTGTAATAGTGAGGTAATAAAATAATATAAATAATCTCAATTAAATATCTATCATTTTAGTCTCTGAGTTCTTATATGGTACTTGCAATCAAGTTTAATTTGATGGATTTTTCGATGCTTATAAAATACTTAATGTGGTTTTTAATATTTGGGTATTTCTTGTATAATTTTCATACTTTAGGGGCATTTTAGGAGATAGTATAATACTTTAGGGATGAAGTTGAAGGTTTTATAATTTTTGCTAATTAATTTTATTGGTGTTTCTAAATGACTGCGTGGTGGAACTGAAGGAGGAATTGAAGGAGTGGGATCAGTGCCTGTCGATGCTGGGTGAGGCTAAAGTGGATGACGAGGGGAATGTTTATGATACAAAGGACTCGAATGTCATGTACTTGGATAAAGATTGTGAAGATCGTGAAATCAACGTGAGTTCCATTTTTTTACTTGTAACTTTTCTATTTTTCTTACAGAAAGTAGTATAGGTAAGGTTTTTACACTATTAATCAGTCATAGATTGTAGGTTTTTTTTTTTTTTTTTTTTTTTTTTTTTTTTTTTTTTTTTTTTTTTTTTTTTTTTTTTTTTTTTTTTTTTTT
>Ga0209700_104898_pt1 | contig 23402 bp, 17 predicted proteins | sample SiratroredBW_FD_187528 | JGI IMG/M metagenome (GOLD analysis project Ga0209700, IMG submission 187528) | Root nodule microbial communities of legume samples collected from California, USA - Siratro red BW (SPAdes) (version 2) | ecosystem: Host-associated > Plants > Roots > Nodule | place: USA... | reverse complement strand
CTCTCACCCACAAAAAAAAAAAAAAAAGTGGCCTTGATTCCAATTCCGCACATAATGAGTAATTACCAGAGAGACCCCTATTATCCTCCACCGGGTAAATTATTCAATTAAGCAAATAAATTAAACTAAACCCTTTTTTTTGCCTAATTGTTCTGCTAATTCTCTTCAATTTAATCGACACAGGCTACGCCCCTCCTTATCCGCCACCGAGTTACCCATCAGCACCGCCGCCGCCGCCGCCGGGGTATGCGCCGTTCTCGCCACCGCCTCCGCAGTACCAGGGTTACCAAAGCTATTTCAATCAAGGGTACCCTCCGCCACCTCCTTCGCATTACCATTGCCACCACGTGCAACATCATCACGATAATAACCCCGGTTTTACTTCTTTCTTGCAAGGCTGGTACATTTCTCTCTATATATTTTTAATGTTATTTTCCTCGTTGATCATCTTCAAATTCAGATATGCATTTCTAGAACCATCTATGTACATAAATAAAGGGGTTATCAATTTGCATGCTGGATTTGATATTTTTATATTAATTTATTCTCCCTAGTTAAAATGTCAATCTAATGGTTTAGGATCGTATAATTTTGTTATAGTGTAGAATTGGATATTGGAATCTGAGTTCAATGAAAAAAGAGATTTGACCTAGCTATTACATTTAAAAAAATGTGAGTTAAATTTTCATGCATTGTTTAAAGTTCTTACAATGTAAACTAAGTGTTAAGTAATATGGCATTAATTTTAAAATAATTATTATAAAGTCAACAAATTTATCATAACATAATTATATGATAAAGTAAAAAAAAATGTACTCTTTTAGTACATGCTAATTGAATTAAAAGAAAAACTATGTTTCTGAACTAACCAAAGGAAAACATCCCTCTCTTCATATCCTCTCTAAAATACAAACATAGAATTTCCTACACAATGAAAACAGATAGATGGCAAAGGTGCTCTCTATGTTTTACCACCATGAGTAGAGACCCTTGTACACTTGTTGAGAACTTACTATTGTTACAAGATCACCTTTCAAAGTGACATCTTTGTTCCTTCCATTTTTCCTTCTTTTCTTTCTGCTCAATGAGTTAATGATGCAGAAATAGAAATCAATCATTGCTATTTGATCTTTTAAGAAGAGTATTCCTAGAAGGTTTCAGTTTCTTATACTTTCTGAAGAAAAGGGAATCTCAAGCAGACAAGCTGCCAAATGTTTACACACCGATATTCTGTTTATTGAATCAACATAGAAAAAACATCATAATAAGATAACCCTATTTTATGTTGGAGTAATTTAATCCAATTCAACATACGATAAACTATCTAAATAAAAATAACCACAAGTGAAAAAATCTAACTTCAATATCAAATCCTAGACTGAAATTGCAAAACCATTCTCTAAGTTGAACAAGTTAGAACTCTAATTAATTTAGCAAAAAAATACACTTAAAAACCACTCAAAAGATTGAGAAAAATTTTATTAATATTCTCCATATTATACAAAGGACAAAATAGTCTTTTTCGTAGGAGTAAAAGTTCAACTACACAATTATTAACTCTCCAAAATAGTTACGCTCACTAACACGTAAGTTTGGTCCTTGTATAGACCACTCCACCTCTTTTACAGACTCTACTTTTTCTATCGACTCCACCACTTCTACCTACTGGCTTCACTTTCTCTTCCTATAATATACTTTGAAAATCTGCTTATTATTTTCACCATAGGTCTAACAATACTTCTCTCACCCGAAACAATCTTGGCATCAAGGTTGACATCTGAAAACTGACTTTTCATAGTTTCCACCTCCTTCCATGTTGCGACTTCTCTTCCTCCTCTTTCCCACGAACCAGAATTTGCGAAATCTTTTCGCCTTGCTTCTCGATCACCCTTGTATCCAAAATTTGTTATGGCAAACAACTTGGTCCTTGTACTTGTAACACTGGTGGTACTTCAGTCTCAACTGGTTGTGCTCCCACTACCCTTTTCAATTGAGATGAATGAAAAACGGGATGAATGAGTGCTAATTCAGGTAGTTGTAGTTTGAATGTCACTGCTCCAACCTTAGCCTCCACCAAAAACGGTCCATAATGTCTCGAGGACAATTTGGGATGCAATTTTGTCGACATTGAATGTTGTCGATGAGGATGAATTTTCAAATAAACCATGTCCCCAACTTGAATATTAGAAGGCTTTCTAGTTTTATCCGCAAACTTCTTCATCTGCTCCCGAGCTCTCGTTAAATGATACTTAAGTTGTTTCAATGCCTCATCCCAATTCAATAAATCTTGTGCCACAACCTCCACCCTTATTTCTCCAGGAATAAATCGTGTTAATGAAAGAGAAGTTCTCCCATAAACCACCTTAAATGGGGTGCATTTGGAAGCTGACTGGAAACTGGTATTGTACCAATATTCTGTCCATGATAAGAAATTAATCCACATTTTTGTTGTTCAGAACTGAAGCACCTCAAGTATGTCTCCAACACTCTATTCAATACATCTGCCTGCCCATCCTATTCAGGATGATAGGCGGTACTCATCTTCAAATTAGTACCCTACAGCCGAAATAGTTCTTGCCAAAAAGAACTGAGAAAAATGGAATCCCAGTCACTAACTACAGATGCTGGAATTCCATGTAATTTGACCACTTCCTTTGCAAAAACTTCTACCACCGATCTTGATGAATAAGGGTGTTTAAGAGGTATAAAATGACTGTATTTACTCAATCTATCAATCTCACTAATATGGCATCATACCTATTAGACTTTTGAAGTCCTACAATGAAATTCATGCTAATCTCTTCCCAAATCATTTTCGGAATAGTAAAGGTTATAATAAACCTTGTGGTGAGCATGCTTGATATTTATTCCTTTAGCAAACCCCACATCCTACCACAAAATCCGAAATCATTTTCTTCATTCCATCGAATAAAAAGATTGTGCTATCCTTTTATAGTTCTAAAAACTCCCGAATGGCCCCCCATGGGAGTGCTATGAAATTCTCTAACCAAATCGAAATCCACCTTGAAACAACTGATAACACCAGCCTTCCCTTATAATGCAATTTTCCATTCTCCAACGTGTAATTACTGATTTTCCTTCAAATCTTGGATAATTTTCTTTAGGTCACCATCATTTTGGACTTCCTCCTCTATGGAATCGAATTCTTGTCACACTGGTTTCGTCATCACCCCCAAATTTGCTTCCTCTTCTTCCTCCCCTTCTAACCTTCTGGACAAGGCATCAACCACTTTGTTTGAAGCCCCTGTTTTGTATACAATTTCAAAATCACACCTCATTAATTTGGCCAACCAATTCTATTGATTTTGAGTCGTAATCCTCTATTCCAACAAATATTTCAGACTCTTTTGGTCCGTATACACCTTAAATCTTCGTCTCAACAGATAGGGTCTCCAGTGTTGGATGGATAACACCAATGTCATCAATTCCTTCTCATAGATTGACTTATTTAAAGATGTATTTGCCAACGCCTTACTGAAATAGGCTATAAGGTTCTTGTTTTGTGTCAGCACAACTCCTACACCTTTTCCTGAAGCATCACATTTAATACAAAATGGTAACTCAAAATCAGGTAACCTTAACACTAGTGTCGTAGTAATGGCTTGCTGTAACTGCTTCATTGCTTGAGTACTATCATTGTTCCGCTCAAACTTTCCCTTCTTCAGCAACTGTGTCAAAGGTCGGGCTATTCTTCCACAATTATATATGAAACGTCTATAATACACGGTAAGGTCTAAAAATCCTCTCAAAGCTTTGATAGTTATTGGGATAGGCCAATTCAAAATATCATCAATCTTCTTGGGATCCATCCTCACTCCCTAACCTAAAATAACATGTCCCAAATACTCTATCTCCTGCCTCCCAAATTCACATTTTTTTGAGTTTGTCCGAAATCCATGTTGCGGCAGGCACCCTAGCACTTGCTGAAGTTGTTTTAAATAGTCCTTCCATGTACTACTATGGACCAAAATATCATCAAAGAACACCAACACAAACCTCCTCAAATATGGCTTTAACACCCTGTTCATTGCACACTGAAAAGTGACTGGTGCGTTGGTTAAACTGAAAGGCATAACCAAAAATTTATAGTGCCCCCAATGGTTGTGAAAACCTATTTTGTGGATGCCTTCCTTTTGCATTCTAATTTGATGATATTCGGACATTAAGTCCACCTTAGAAAAATATTTGGACCCATGTAACTCATATAATAGTTCTTCAATCACTAGAATTGGGAATTCAGGTACCGTGGCTCGGTTCAATGTCCTGTAATCCACACAGAACTGCCAACTCCTATCCTTCTTTTGTACTAAAATAATTGGACTTGGATGCGGGCTAGTACTAGGCCTTATAATACCTATCTTCAACATTTCCTCAACTTGTTTTTCAATCTCAGCCTTTAACAGATAACAGATAGGGGTACCTGTAAGACCTAAGATTAACCTCTTCCATCCCCGGTTTGATTGGAATTTTTTGGTCCACTTCACGACAAGAAAGCAGCCCTTTCATTTCTTCAAACACCCCCTCAAAATCTCTCAAAACTGCATCCAACTTCCTCCTTTGCTGTCGTCCAACGTTCTTAGCCTCCTTTTCACCTTCCATTTTCCCTAGCTCCTATAAAATAGATGCCACAACGATTTCCCTTTCTTTCTTGAGTGCTTGAAGACTCACCAACTTTCTTTCCAGGATATGATCCCCTTGAATTGAAACCAGTCCCCCTTGACTCATAAAGCTCATAGTCAAAGTTCTTCAATTTGCTTTTACTTCCTCCAACTTCGCCAGCCATGACACGCCCAAAATTACATCCACACCTCCCAATTCAAACAGATAGCAAGTTTCTTTTACCATATAATTCCCCAACTCTAGCCCCAAATTTCTACAACACCTGCTAGCTCCCTTCCTGTGACCATCCGCCAGTTTCACACTCTATGATGGTGTGCTCTCCACTAACACTCCCAACTTCTTCACTGGCCCTACGAAAATGAAATTATGGCAGGCTCCACTATGAATTAACACCCGCACCGATACCTCTTACTCCCTTGTAGTTTCATTGTATTTAGTTGTTTCATGCCTCCGGCTGAGAACAAAGGACAATTCCATACCTTGACACTTAGGTTCCAACCATCCATCCTCCTTCAATAATGATTTCTTTCCCATCTCCGTCATTCTTGGTTCTTCTAATTCCAACCCATAGTCCTCTTCCCCCATAATTATTACCTTCAAATTCTTCTCAGGAACCGATGTCCCATACTATAAGGACCACCACAATGAAAACACCTCCCTTCTCTTTTCTTTTTATGTACTCTTAATAAGGAAGAGTTCTAGTCTCTATTTCTTGAAACTTCCTCTCTATTAGCTCCGGTTCTGGTCTCTTGGTTGTCACTGTTATAATCTTTCCTCGCCCATGCTAGACTCAGCCTTTCCATTCCATCCCTTGTTACTGTCAACTTTTCCCGACATCCCAGTTCCAGCCACACATTTAACATTTGCATATGCACTTCGTCCATAACTCAATTTCGATTCTTCATTCACGGCTTCCTCCACATCAACGATAATCTCCATTGCTCTCAACAATTCTTTTGGATCATGGGGCTGAATCTGATTTCTTACCTTCATCTACAATCCTCCCAAGAAATATCCCAATAATTGCTCCTCATGAAGATGTGGTGCTTGCGCCACCAATACCTCAAACTCCTGCACATAATCTTCCACTCTCCCTTCTTGTTTTAATCGGGTCAGTCTTTCGTATACAAAATTTCTCTCCTTTCCTTCAAATGTTCTTATCAAGACTCTCGAAAAATCACTCCACTGATAGATTCTTGGAATTTTGTCTCCAAAATTTGAACCAATGACTGGGATTACCCTCCATGCTAATCAAAGTCAAATTGAATCTTTCTTTTTCCACTACATTCCGCATTTCATAAAACTTTTCCACCCATGTCAGCCATCGCTATGGGTCCAACCCTTCAAAATTGGGTAATTCCACTCTTTTCACCCACTCCTTCGTTTGTGGTTCCTCTGATTTCTCATCTTACACTGATATTTCCTCCTTTTTTTACCTCGTTATTGACAGAATTTTCCCAATGAGGACTTTTCGCTTTTCTTGAGATCACGCAGTAGTTCTTTATTCTACACGTAATTTTCTTTTTGAGGGCCGTGATTTCAGCCCTCACTTCCTCCAATACATGCCCATGTTCGCTAGTTAGTTTCTCCAAAGTGTTCACTCGATTTTTCATTTCCACTCCGAGTTTAGGATCCGGTATGTCAAACCAAATTGTTTGAACTCTAACAATGAATTTAGCAAAAAACACATCCGAAAACCACTAAAAAAACTGAGAAGAATTTTATTAATATTCTCCAGAATATACCAAGGACAAAATAGCCTTTTTTTCACAAAAGTAAAACTCCGATCACACAATTATTAACTCTTAAAAAGGTTTGCCCACTAACACATAAATTTGGCCCTTATATAGACTACTCCACCTATTGGCTTGACTTTCTCTTCTTATAATATACTTTCAAAACCCGCTTATTATTATTCACCATAGGTCTAACACAAACACATTTTATAATTTTTCCCGGAATACCGTTCCTAGAAATCTCATGCTCAGGAAAGTAATTTAGTTGGGAATGAAAGATGACTGATTCCTTGTTCCAAACACCACTTTAGGCTAATGTTTAGGTTGAACCCAAATGAAATATAGTCACATTAAAACTTATAGTCTTGCTATGCACACTAACAGTCACTTCACAATTATTTCTATTTGATGCAAGCTATGTCTAACATTGGCGTGCTAATCATAGATATGAGTGGCTCAAAACTATGTAGAATGTGAAGGAACAACACTCAGCAGGCTAATGGGAGTAATATAGAGAGAGTGAAGGTACACTAGGAGATACACCAGTGTCTGTTGGTTGTTAGAGGAGTAAAGTTAATCACAGAAAATGTAGGGGCCGTGTTCTTTTGTGTGGTTTGAACAGATCACCGAGCGAATTGCTCAGTTTAACTTGTAAGTGCGTAAAGGTAAACCTTTGTACGAAGCTTTTCCCCTTCCTTTATGTTACGATATTCAATAACCATGTCCCTTTTCGTTGTTCTCTCGTTTCCTGCATCCTAGTTCCACTCTCTCTCTGAGTTTCTAATAATATACGTTAAATGGAGTCTGCATCAGTAAGAAAAGCAACCTCCTTGATCACTTGAAACGGTTTCTAGTATGTTCTGAGTTACTCATTTCTTTATCTAAATATGGGAAATAAGACAAATGTATGTATACATTGTTGGGAAGTCTCATATCTTCTATATCCATTCTTGCCATGAGGCTTTTATATTTGTTCCAATTGGTTTTGTGATCTGACATAAATCATCGTAAAACTCATTAGTTGGAAACAATCACACATGTACCGTACTTGCCCATGGAATTCGTAGATGTTCATGTATCATGCACTTCCCATCACCATCGAATAACTTTTTAGAGGTCTGCATGTGACAAATCTTTGTTGTGTTAATAATGAAAGTTCTTTAAAACTGGTTATTACTTGAGACCGAAAGTATTCTTCTGGAAATGTAAAACAAAACCCTTTGGACAACCATGTTCTCTCTTTTGGCTACACCTGTTGGTCAGAATGGTTAACCTGGAGTCAAATCTGTAGGTCTAGAATTATATCAAGTAATTATTGAATTTCTGGAGGAAAAATGACAACAAATAGAATGACTAGAGTCAATTTCTCTTTAATCATTGAAGTCAGCTCCCAGTTGTTGCATCACTTCATTAATTTCATATTACACTGACCCTGAACAATTAGATTAAAACATGGTCTAAGGTCAAACTTTTCTTAGAAGTTGCATTTTGTTGGTGAGCTTAACCTCTTTTTTCTTTTGAATGCAAGTCTCATACTTCTTTTTATTCAATAAAGCTTTATAATTGAGCATTTACCAAATTTATTAATCCGAAGCCAAAAGTTATTTTTTTTTTTTTATAATCCAAAGGCCAGCTTTTGTATAACAAACTTTCATCTAAGGTCTAGGACTAGGGACTAGAGAGAAATATTTGATATGACTACAAGCTTTCCATAATATCAGAAATATCATTTGCTTTTCTAAGATATCTTTAAACCAAGGGAAATTGTATACAATTGTTATCTTTCAGCTTGGGAAATGAACTTTTTGAACTAAAAAATGGTGTTGAATCCTTTTCTACTTTCCTTGTTATGTCCTTTTTTAAAAGGCTTTTTGGTTCTAAAGACTAAGATTCCTTTGTTGTTCTACATGTGCAGCTTGACAGCGTTTTGCTGCTGTTGTTTGCTAGAGGATTGCTTTTTCTGATGATCATATCAAAAGTTGTATCAGCAGTTTGGTGTACTTGGCCGGTTATAGCTCTCTGGACAAATGCTGCTCTGATGTCTTACTTGATATGTGCGGGATCTGGCAAGTATTACTCATTCTTGTAACTCTTGGGTCTTCACCTTCTCCCTCACTCATTTCTGGGTTCTTCATAGATTTTCTGACGTGATCATTGTGAATTTCTTTGTATGTGTGAGTGCTTAATGTATATTGGAAACTGTAAAGAACAATATTTTTACGTGGAATATCAAAACTAATATTATGGTTGTTCCTTGCTACCTGTGTCAAAACACCACTCATTCTTTCGTTTTTGGTACCAATAAATCGGAAGTAAAAATTAATCTACCGTTAATCGGTTCACAGATATTTTTATCCCTCTAGAATGTTCTGTAGTTTTAATATTTATAAAATGTTTATGAATTTCATCAGTTTCTATGTACTATCCTTGTATAAGTTATATTCTCAACGACCCGAAAATCATGATAAGTATTAATATTTTGCGATTGAATGATACAATACAATCTTTAACATTGAAATCTTTAACATTGAGCGTATAATCTATAGTTTCAAATTTTCTTTTTCATTTTCAGTCTTAAAAGTTAAACAAAATAACTTGTCAAAATACGTCTTTTATTTATAATTTTCTGAAACTTAAACAATGTAAGTAGAAATTAGTTAACTAGTTGATGAATTTTCAAAGAAAATATCTTAAAATTATAACAATTCCAATTTTTGTTATTTATAAATTTATCTCTAACAGTAACGGAGATAGTTAAAAGTTTGTTAAAGTTAAAAACCATTATTCAACAAATTTTATGTTTGAAACAATTGCTTATTCAAGACAAAAAATCATGAACGAGAAAAATTAATGAAAAAGTGTTTTAAATTTTAATATTAAGTCAGTTGTGAGACGACTGGAATTATGTCAAATTTCACTTAATATTGAAGTGAATTTTTGTATAGTGTTTAAATCTATACAGCATTGCACACAATGTTAAGTAACTTGTTTAAACAACTTTAAATGAAGTATATGTTTAAAAGGTATATTGTAATGGACAGATGGTTGATTGAGACCACTTTCAACACAGGAAGCTGAATTTGAAACAGGCAAAAATCAAGCATTTTTCAACATTAGAACCTTGAACCGGAGTTTTAACAGAGAAAACTGTTTAAAGATTCTGAAGTTGGTTTCTGAATCAGTTTTTGCATATAGGTAGATCAAGGAAAAGACTGATTCAAAGTTAAACCAGTCAATCCAGTTTGATTTTTAAAACACTGTTTAGCAGAAGAAGCTAGAATGGAGCTTAAGATCTTTATTATATTCTGCTTAAGGTTCTTATATTCTGTTAGGAAAAGAGATGTTCTGTAGCTAACACATGTATTGTGACCTGAGAAAGGATTACAAGTCAAAAGTATAAACTTCAAATAAAATTTGATCTTTTGAAGAAGCTTGAGTGGTGGTTAAAAAGTATGTCAGCTTAAATTTCACAGTATAGTACAAATTCAGTTTTAAGATAAAGTAATAAGTGGCGTCATTATTTGCAAACTCTAGCATTGAACAAGTAGATTAGAAGTAAAATAGGTGATAAAAAAGTGGCATGATGGGAAAATAATAAAGGAGGCAAAGCTAACATACGTATAAAAGTAGGAAATGCAAGTGAGAAAACACTACACCCGGCTAAAATTGCATTAATGAGTCAGCCTAGAAAGAAGTACAAACATGTGAATAACAAGAAATGAAATGACCTAAAATGCAGCTAGAGAGTCCATACAAATTCTGGAGCATCTTTCCTTTTCCCAGCCAATGTCCGATACAAGTACATCTTCTCTACCCTCTGCCCATCTTCCAGGCTACAATAATCTTCTTGCTCATTTTCATTGAAGATCTCCACATTCAACCTTGGCATCTTCTTGGCCAGCAACTTGCAGGCTCCCACACTCACTTCGCAGGACGACATCCAAAGGGATCGCATTGTTTCATACTTCCCTACGTCCGTCAGAAGTGCCATGTCACCAAAAGGGCAATCTCTTATCTCAAGCTTCCTCATTTTCTTGCATCCATTCAACACATACAGCATCCCCTTGTCACTATCCCCAGCAAATGCAATAGACAGCATTTCGAGCTTCTCAGCATACATTCCAATGTAAAGGAAAACCTGGTCAGTCAATTTCCCTGAGAGTGATAGCCGCCTCAGTCCCCTGCAAGACTGCACAATTGCACCAAAACCTTCGTCCAGTGGCTGCATTGTATCAGGGTCAGGTTTTGTTGCATCAAGGATGCACAACCTGAACCGGATAAAGTTGGGGCAGTTCTTAGCCACTGTGATCAGTGCAGCATTTGTCATCTGGTGGCAGAAGTAGAGTAAAGAGTGAAGCTTGGGGCACCCCATTGATATTGCAACAAGTCCTACTTCTGTCACAGCTGCTGGATTTCCAAAGGGCCCACATGGAAACACCCTCAGTTCCTGCAAATCTCTGCATGTCTTCCCTACAACACCAAGTCCTTTGTCTCCAATGCAATCCATTATCTGCATAAAGCCAGGAATTTGTCATATTCATCAAATGAAGAATCAACAAATCAAATGAGAATGTTCTGAACTTGATTTATTTACCCATAAGCGCTGAAGCTTCACACAGTGGCGAATTAGTTTTATCAGATCACTGCCCGGAATGCCTGCTGCATAGCTCAAGTTTAAGGATGTTAAATTGGGGCAGATAGGAAATATCGCTGCAAGACAGTGAGGAGCAACTTCCAAAAGCCCTGACAAACTGGTTATGGACTTGCACTTGAGAATGGTGTTCTTGAGCTTTATGTATGCCTCTGAATCCGGATCATGGACAAATGATCCAATTCCCAAATCCGCTAGTTGAGGTGCTCGTGTCAGAATCCTTTGCAGGGCATCAAGGGGAACCGAACGATTCACCTTCAAACTCTTCAGGTTAGGAGACCTGGCCACAAGTCTCTCCAGAGCTCCCAAACTAACCTCTCCTTTAAGGCAAGCGAAATTGAGGGAGACAAGCGATGTACAGCTATCAGGAAAGCAACTTAGCCACTGCCCTTTGTGTTCTTCAACTTCATTTTCTTGCAGATCCAGCTCCCTAAGATACCTACATTTCAAATCAAAGGAAACACCAGCAACATTGGGAGTCAAAAACACAATTCAAAATCAACATGATTCATCCTCAACCCCCCGCATACCACATGCAAAACGGATATTATTTTAGAGGACCATGTTCGGAGAAAAAAACTCCTAATCATGTGCAATTCACAAACAGCCAACAAACTTTTAGTAAGAACAGATCAGTCAAGCTCCCAAGATCGTCTTGGGTACTAGCTTTTCTGCAACGCTTGACATGTACCAAAAGCAAGTTCAGAGTCATTCACTCAACAACTTCTGCTCAACTAAATAAACTCCTTTTTTTTTCAAACTGGTACCCACAAAGAATACAAGCCAGTAGTCACCTTAAAAATGTCGAAAACAACTTGAAACTTTGACAGCACAAGAAGACAAAGACCAAACTAATCAGAACATACCTTGAGCAACCTATTCTCCAAAACACAAAAAGCAGTAGGAAGTCACCAAAATTGTTCCAAACCACCCCGCCCCCCTCCCCATGAACCATATAAATACAAAGAAAAACAAACCAGCAACAAAACTTGTGCAACAAAAGCTTACTCTCAAACACACAACTCATTCTCACCTGCAATTTGCAGCTATTGCAGCAAGGCCATCGGTGGTGAACCCTTCACAGCTAACAAGAACCAAAGATTTGAAGTTTGTGAAAGAACGAGAAAGTAGCTCCAGGCTCTCATCCGAGACCACCATCCTCTTGAGCCTAAGCTCCTCCAACCCAACTCTGCTCTTGGCCAGAGCCTCAATCCATGGATACACAAAGCCACCCCAACCGTAAGGAACCAAACTGAAGTCGGCAAAATGAGGCTTTCCCTTCAAAGTCAAAGACTTGAGACCAGGAAACCTTTGGATCAACCTCTCCGGACTGATAGAGTAACAGTTCCCTATGAACACTCTCTGTCTCGTACACCTCTCTATCCTGTACCAACTTTTACACACCAAAGACAAAGCGTTCCGGTCACGGTGTGACACCACATAATCAAAGATGTGCTCTATTACCTCGTCAGGGAAATAATTCATCATTTATTTTACACTTTTCTTTCTCTTACTCAGTGATCCAAACTCCCCAACTTTCCAGGAAAACTTTCATACTCCGTAGGAGAATAGGAAAAACGAAACAACCCCAGAAAGGTAAGGTCTCAAATTTCAAGTACTACCACATCATGGAGAAAACCAAGATCTAAAGCCAGGAAAAGTGGGAACAGATCTAGGCTGAAACGAGAGAGTGACAAAATAAATCTTCAAATCTAGAACATCAGGGGAGTCTAAAAAGAGGATACTGATAAAAAACGAAAATTTTATACTTCCCAACTTGGATCTGCTTGGAGGGTAGCCAAAAAAACTCAATCTTTCTCAAGGAAAAAACAACCAGAGAAAAAAAATGAACAATGAGGTGGAAGAGAAGAAACCAAAAACAGAAAAATTATGATCTTGCAAATCAAAAGGTGATGATGGATTTCAAAACAGGATAAAAGGATAAAAAGAGAAGTAGGATAGATCTGAGAAAATCCAAGTTTGACACAAATCTAAAATTTACACCATAGACCAAACCACCCAAGAGGTGAATGAGTTTAGAGCTTAAAATGAGAGAAAGACTCAAACCCTTGGTGTTACTCACTCACATGTTGTGTGTTAAAACAAAAACTCAAGAGAGGGGTAAGAAGAAGAGGAGAAGAAGGAGAAAGAAGAGAAGAAGGAGGTGGTGGTGGTACCGAAGTGAAAGGAAGGAAGTAACCCAATTGGTTGAGTTGAGTGCAGATTTATTTAACCATGGTTACCTTATCCTACCTTAACTCAACCAGGAAGGATGGTTGGTTGGGGAGTTTCGAATGAAATCAGCGAAAGCGCAGGCGTCGATTTTGATGATGGGATATTGAGAGAATCTTGACCGTTGAGTGCGTGAACATGCATCAGTCTTTGTCACTGCTTTCCAAGTGAGGCTCACCCTCTGCTAAAGTCTCACACCCCCTCTGCTAAAAAAAAAAAAGAGTTTCTGAGAAAGAGAAAGAGAAAGAGAGAGAAAACGGCATGGACAAATCGAAAACGACTGTCGGATTAAAGGCACCTGCTTTCGGGAAAAACTACGAAAATGCCATGCCTAGGTCTAAGATAACTATGTAGATAAGATCAAATCTAGACTTGACACCAACCTACTCCGCGCGTCTCTCACAATCGCGCCTTTTTTAACATGTTTCCGAGTGCTACAGTCAAAAAGTGATTCTAATTAACGATGTCATTAATTTTTCTTGACCATACACTATCATCATTAATTAAGTATAATATTTTTAATACCTTTATTTATGTTAATTTTCAATAGAGTGAATTTCTATCTCCTCTGTTTAATTAAGGATTAATATTTTGATGAAAATAAATTAATAATTTATATTTCACTAAAATATAATACAATATTATAACATATTTCTTATTTTACATTAAAATATTTATATATTTTGTTTTACAACAAATTATCAATGGTATAATAAGAAGGTAATTTTCTTTTCATTGTACAAAATAAGAATTAAATTAAAATATGTGTTTTTGGTAAAACATCCTATAGAAGAATTAGTATGAGAATATTAAAATTTGAAAAGAGGAAATACCAAAGACAATAAAATCTAGCATTTATTTTCAATAACATGGTTAAAAAATTTTACATTATAAAAATATTCTTATTTTAAAAATTGTTAATTAATTTACCACTTTAACTTTGACACACGTAATGTAACTAACTTAATATCTGACAGTTAAATTAATATCATGCGATTAAAAAGAACTAAATTAGTCAATGGTATTTGATAAATATCAAAAATTCAAATTATATTTTCCAAACAATAAGCATCAAATTTAGCAACTAAATAAATGGTAGGACTTTGCATTATTTAAAGATAATTAAAGGATGGAATTAATCTATTATTTGTCCTAATTTCAATTCAAATTTCTTTAATATTGATCACTAAAACTTACGAATAAAAGTGTACTTTATTCAAAAGTGAAACATTAATGAATATGGTATTTTTTTAAAAATAAATAAAAAGTATTTGAGAAGATATGGATTGAGTAAACTTGAAAGCAAATAATAAATAGCGAAATATTTAATGAAATGATTAGGAAATTAATAAATGGAAAAAGAATAAAAAAACAAAAAAGAGAAATGATATTGACAATGACAGGGAGAAAATGTATGAGAGTTGCTTTTGGTTGGTTTTTGCATGAATGGGAAGTAGTAATAAATGGCGATATTAATTGGGAGTTACGGATGCATAAAGATGTTAACATGATTTCTTCTTCTTTGTGTTTTTTTTTTTTTTTGCCTTTTGAGTCCTTTGATGATTCGGTGCGTTACGGTGCACCGTACTCCTTGGAACAGGTCCACGTAATTGGTTACATCACTGCGTTGATCACATCAGTCGAAGTCCATGATAGGGACCGTACAGACCACCGCAGTAGATAGAAAGAGAGAGGATTTATGTTTTGATTGGATAAGGCATCAGAAACAAACCGGTTTGGAATAATACAGCAATCATAGCGGTGGAGTAGAAGGATCAGAGAATGCTCTCTTTCTTTCAATTTTTGAGACTGTTATAATAATAATTAGAGATGTTTATCACCCTCTCTTTCTACTAATCAATCATGTGGATTTGTTTTTTGTAAATAATACATTTTTTAAAATAAATTGTCTGAATCTGGGTTACATTCTAGGTTATTTCAATTCGGTATATGTTTATTTCTTTTGAAAGTTACCTTTTATATAATTACTATTAGTAATATAAATAAATAATATTCTATCCAACATGACATCATAGTTATATATACTAATATCATTCATCTTTGTGTATATTTGTATATATTTTAAAAACAAATTCTCAACCTGGATTACGAAATTTTATTTTTCTAAAGAGTGCCTATCACTCTTCATAATAGGAATTGAGTTTATGAGAAGTCAAATTCTCACCTTTGTTTTAGGGTTTCAGCATTTGAAATTCTACTGGAATTTGGTTTCTTTGTATATATTTTATTCCACTTTGTATATATTATACTAATAATATGACAAGTCAATCAGTTTTATTTCAAATAGTTTGGATCAAATTAGGTTCGCAGATTCTTCTGATTAAAATTTTAGATTGAATTAATATAGGTTAAATCGTTTTAATCCGTATTTTAAAATTCATACTAGTTATTGATAGTAATTAAAGCACTCAAAGTAATATTAAACATATAAATTTATAATATCAAAAAATAAAAATAAAATGCAAGTTTAAAGATTTTCAACATTTAAAAAGTATACAAAAATTTAAATAAATATAAATTTTCATATTAAAATTTTTATTTTAATAATACACATCAATAATTACCAAGTGTATAAAATAATAATAATAAATATTTTATATTTAAATAAATAAAACAAAATTGTGATTTATTAATATCTTTTTTTACAAATATATTGATTGTTAACTAGTTTTATCAATTTTCTCAATCAATTTTATAGTTTATTTTTTTAATGTATAATTTAATGCATGCATGTAAATCCATGCTAATAAGGGGGTGTTAGTTTCTCGAGAAAAAAAATAAAAGGAAAAAAAAGAAAAGGTGTGGTGGAATATGTTTACTCGTGATTTTGAATGAATGATGATTACTTGTTGCTTGGGGACACTAGCCTTAGCAAGGGTGTGTGGGATATAGTGATATAGGTATGAGGGAGAAATTATTGTTATTATTGAACCTAGATTTGTTCTTTGTGATGTGAGAGAGCACATGTGCAAATCAAAATGCAAATGTACAATTCTTGCTGACTCCTTTACTTGTGTTAAATCAATTTGAAGAGACTGTGACTACTCAAAAATTGTTGGGTCTTGGAGCAATTCGTGTTCTGTCCATGAGTTGCTTCTACTTGTTTTCTAATACTTGTTGTGTAAAGGGGTGTTTTTAGTTAAAAAGAAAAAAACCTTTTCCATCACAACTTTCTTTGTTTCTAATTCCATCACATTTTGTCCTAAAATATTCTAATTCAAGGATGAAAAGGTTTGTGTACATCAAGAGGTCTACATAAACAATGCACACCTTATCTAATTCAAATCTTATCCCTAAAACATGTCATATCTATTTTTTAAATGCATCAAAACTATCATTCTAAATTCAACTTGATTTTTCTATATTGAATTATCATCTATTTTTGTTCTTGTAAGTTTCATATATGTTTTAATACATGGCCATTTATAAACTTTAAAAGCTTTAAAAGTAGATGGCACTATAGAAGGATTACCAAATAAAATTGAAATTAAATACAATCTGAAATAATGGAATGTAATAAAAGAGGCATTTTTTCAACAATTAAAAGGGCAATTTTTTTGGACAAAAGGAAAAGGAGGGGTTGGATATTAATTTAATAACTAAATAATATGATTGGTGAATAGAGGAGTTGATTCTTAATTAATATGTATATTTTTATTAGTCTTATGACTTTTAGTATGAGATGCTTCTGGATTAATGTAAAACAAATAGTAGAAAATTGTTTCCCTAACTTGGTCAGATGATGATGGATGATAGAACCTCAATTTTTCTTTTTAACAAACTCAAATAAATATTAAATAAGTGATAATGATGTTAGTGGTTAAACTATCAATACGTTACATATCCCCCTTATTCGATTACTTTTACACTTTCAATGTTGAAAAAGACTAGCATTTTTCTACAAACTATCTTGGTCATGTAATATTAAACAATGATTTAATATGTAAGATTCAATCACATAAAATTTGACTTGAAAAAGACTAGCATTTTTCTACAAACTATCTTGGTCATGTAATATTAAACAATGATTTAATATGTAAGATTCAATCACATAAAATTTGACTTGATATTAATAAGATTATTTTAATAATTTAAAACATAAAATAATATTAAACATATAATATCGTAATTTTACAACAGTATAAACCAAAATACAGTACTTCTCAAATTTTAAAATGCATATACAAGTTTTAACATATATATATACTATCGTACATTAAATTTTCAATAATCCATGTAAAAATGTATTTATTAATAATAAATTTAGATATAGAGAAATTAATAAATATTTTAAGTTAATTTTTTATTTTAAATAAAATAAAATTGCAATTTATTAACCTCATTTTTGTTACTCTTTTACCAAAAATACTTTTATTTTGCAAATTCTAAATAATTTGTTTGAAAAACTAACTTCAATTGTTTTCCCTAATTCTCCATAAACTCTGTCAAATTCAAACATCAATATGAGACACATAGTGAATGGATATTCTTGATGTTTTGCATATCAACTTTTGATAGCTTGGTTGGGACAAGACCTATGGTGGGGCAAGATGTTTGTGATCCTGATTTACCCAGTTTCACTACTTTATTCTTTAGAATATACTTCACAAAATCAATTAACCTCCACCAATTATTCAAGAAAGCAATATTAATTGTTCATATGCCTACTTTTCTTAAGTGAAAAAAAGTCATTCTCACATGAACTTTTTATATGACCTTTAGTTGTAGGTTCCCCAGCATTGTCCTACATTTTCATTGGTATATGGAGAAAATGATCTCCAAGATAAGGATAAAAGAGAAAAACAAAACTATTTGATTAGTTCTTATTGAGTTTATATTTACATATTTTGGATCCAATTCGTTTTAGCAAATGCAGAGACCGAATAGGGATTTCATGCCTGGCCAATAAAAAATATTAGTTTAATCTAATAAAAACTGTTTACGCTTTTAACGAAAATTCAAATGTGTTATGTCTTTATAAGTTATTCTTAGTCTAGTTTGAAGAGGGACCTTGATGTTATTCTTACCGCGGTAAATATACATCATATTTCAGGTTTTTTTTATTTCTTTTCAGTTGCTAAACATAATAATTGTTCATTTGTAGGTTTGATATTTTTTTTCAATTCTTTTGTCATTTTACTTATTATGAACGGTTTTAATAATGCTTTAGAATAATCATTTATTTATAACAACAAACAAATAAATTATGTATATAAAAAGAGATAAAAAAATGAAATTTTAATAGATTGTGAACGTAGAAAGTATTAATTTTATTATAAAAATAAACTTAAAAATATGATGAAAATAAATGTTATTATAAATCTAATAAAGTATTTTTTTGTATACAACAATTATATTAATAAGAACAGTGAAATTGTCAAGATTCTTGGATTCTGAGAGTAAAGATTTTTTAATAATAACATTGCAACTAGTTTTCGGCTATGTGATCTCATTTTCTGTTTATCTCATTCTTTAGTAAATAGCTTCTTCATAAACCTTTCATATCTAGGCATTTCTCTATAGCTTCTCTAAATGGAATGTTAATTTGTAGCTGTTTAAAAATCTCTCTAAAATATGGTATATTGGCTTTCCTTGTCTTGTTTTAACTGCAGATAAAAATAAGAGAAGTTTTTTACTGGTGAGTCTCTCTTTTTATCTTTTTCTTATTTTTCATTTTTTTCTCTTATTTTTATTACTTTTTCCCTTTTATTCTCTTCATTCACTCTTTTTTTCTCTCTCTTGATTTTTCTCACTCTCACTCTCTTCACCATCATTTTTCTCTCTAATGCTCACTCCCAACTCGATCCCAATTCGAGTGATAACTACATGATAATTATTCTCTTTAGTGTTAGTTGATATCAACTCATCCTAAAGTTCTACAATTTTCTAATTTACCCACTTATACCTTTAAGTTTTTAATAGAGGCATCAATATTTTATGGTTTTGAAGAAAAAGTTGCACGAATTGTTGTATAATATCTTCAAAGTTGTTAATTCTTTCATACAATGGAGGATGTTCTTGGTTTCCAGTGTAATTTACATTTGCATTTTGAAACCTACTAAGAACTTAGTAGTAACCATGAGAGTTGTTCACACAGTGGTTCATCAACTCCTTGCACAAGTGTGGCTATAGTCACCTTCACTTTAGTATTTTTAAATGGCAAGAATTTAGTTTACACATTCTTCTAACTAGTAATTAAAGCTTTAGTTAGACTGTGATTTGAGTCAATCCTTAACCTTTCTAGTTAGAGAAAATGGAAACAATCTCAAGAATCATGTCTCCTCATCATTCTCTATTATCCTCCCCTAAACCACACAACTCAAAATGTGTAGAAATGAGTATGTGGATTTTAATTCAAGTCAGAAAACTGATGAGAATTGATAAATTGTAAGATAGTGAGCTTCATCTCTTTTTCACATACAGATTAATATTCTAAGTGACTATGAGATTAGAAAAGCATAAAAAAAAACTAGAATAACACGTTAGTTAATAAAAAAAATTAAAAAGTTAAAGGAAAAAGAAATGAGTTTATAAATGTTATAGACATAAAATTGCTATTTATTGGAACACAAGTTCCCAGCATCGGTGTCAAAAAAATTGTTAACATAAATTTCGCTTCAATGGTAAGTGGAGTAATCATAAATATAACAAGTAATAATATGGTTCTTTTTCAAAAGACTCATGCAATACATAAGATACTCACAACTATAACAAAATTAAACTAAAGAATAATTTCATAGTTTTAATTTGTGTACAAGAAAATAAAATGATGCAAAAACAAATTTAACATTTTTATATATTTTTGTCAAATACTTATATTACAGAAAAAATATAAAGATCGATGAGATGAAACTATAAGAGTGAAGCTCAATTGTCAATGTCAACTTTCTTTTCTATTTCTTCTTTCAATAGTTTTAATTTTATTATTCTTTCAATAGTTTTAATTTTATTATTCTGCATCCAATTTTTTTTTCAACTTTTTAGATAAAATAAGACAACTGGCGTAATTTTTTTTATTTTCAGACTTTAATGATCAATTGTTAACAAAAATTTAATAAAAAAAATAAACAAATTCCAAATTTAAAAAAAGTTAAATTTATTATAAAAATTAATTTCGAAATATGATAAAAATAAATATTATTAATAAAAATCGAATAAAATGCCAATATCTTACTTAATACATTTCAGTTTCAAGCGTGGACGTATTTGTGCGATTCTTGATCATGTTCTCCGAATATGTTAGCTGCTATCACAACTCTCTATTATGGTAATGTTTTACTGTTTGCCTTTTCTTTTCTTTAAAGAGATTTTTTTTTTTTAAAAAAAAAAAGGTCTCTTAACATATGCGGTAGCTTAATTCTAAAAGAGGAATATTTTTCAAAACTGTAAAAGAAATTTGTAGAAAAGAACCATTTCTTCCCTCTCCAATTCCTGCTCTATTTCTCTTATACTTTACTTTTTCTCTGTATAATTTTAAGGTAAATTTTAAGCATAAAATGCTTTGTAAAAAGTGAGGACGAAGAGAATTTTATATCATGTTTGTTACAATGGAAGAAGGGAGGGTAACTTTCATTTTTTTCTCTCTCTCTTGTTTGCTTTCGATCAATAACCAGTGAAAGTGAAAGAGGATTTTTGGTTGAGTCCCACACGAAAAAACTATATTTTATCCATATTTGGAACAAAAAGGTCCATATTTGGAACAAAAAGGTTAGGAGAGATGTGTGAATAACAGGAGCAATATTATTTCTACTTTTTTTTAAATAATATTTATGTTTGTTTATAAACATCGTTTTTTTTTTCTATTCACATTCTACACATTCAAACAAGATAAAAATAATTTTTTTTTCATTCACGTATCAAACATCTTAAAAATAATCTTATTTTCTTTTTTCTTTTTCTCTTTTACTTTCTTTTTCTTTATTTTTTAAATTAAACATGGAAACTAATTTGTTTTTTTCTCTCTCAATAATCCCACTTTCTTTTTTTCAATTTTTTTCCATTGCTTCTCTTATCAATTTATTTTATATTCAAATCTTATTCCCTTTCTTCTTTTCTGTTTCATTCATGATTAAATTAAGAAACATGAAAGTTGTCAAATAATTTTTTTTTTGTTTATAACCTATTTATTTTTAGTTTTAATTTCATAGTAAATTTTAAATTTATAAAAAGGAGTTTTACAAAAATAGATAGACTAATGAAATTTTAAAGAAAACTTAATCTCCCTTCTCTTTTTTTTTTTCTCTCTCCTCATTCTTTCTTACGTCATTTCTTTTAATTTAAAAATAAATATGTAAAAGCTATGGTGAACTTTTATTTTTAAGGTAGTCTTCAGGTCTAAAATGATTACACTAAACACAACCTGTGTCCATTCTTTTGTCTTATTCTATATTGGATTCTTTCATAATCGAAGAGAATATATACATGGACACAAAAGATTTGTACTTTTTTAGACTAACACACCTCTATTCACCCAGCCACATTACAACATTTTTCTTACAAGAATTGGGCTATGAATTCTGACATTCATTGATCAGAATTTTGCAAGGAGTACCTCTAACTGGGTATTATAGTCTGCATACAACATTTCTGGATCATATCTAACCCGAGTTGGATCAGATGATAACAGATATCTTAAAAGAAAAAAAAAAAAAAAAAATCTAGAAGCTGAGCTAAAGGAAAACATGAAGGGAGAGCTTTGAACAAGAAAAAAAGATATGCTAGAGCTAGCGCAGATGTACAAGCCAAAGAAGAAGAAGCAAGAATATAAGTTCTAGTGCAAACACAATTTGAAACCTCTAGTACATATGATTATTATGATTATTAGTAACATAAAAAAAATGTTATTATATTAAATAAAATATTACTAATATTTAATAATATTTTATTTAATATAAACTATGTCTTATATTACTCAACACTTTTAACGACATTTTTATATATTAATAAAAATATTTATAAAAATGTTACTAAATATTTTTTATAATATTTATTTAATAAAAGATAATATTTTAAAAATGTTATTAAACTTTTTTAGTAATATCTTTTTTAATAAAAAAGTAACGTTATAAAATTGTTACTAACCATCTTTAATAACTATTTTTAATAAAAAGACAATATTTTAAAATTATTACTAAACATTTAATAATATTTTTTTCACTTAAAAGTAACATTATAAAAATGTAATTAATAATTATCTTATAATATTTTTACAAATTCGTAACGCAAAGTCTAGTTATATTTAATATATACCTACTATTGAACATGTTTTATCTCATTGCTAATAAATCCAAATTCTTCTGATAGAAATTGAGGTGGTATAAGAGGATTATATTTCATTCTTATGATACAAAAGGATGCTAGAGAGTATAGTAAAATATAATGGTGAATAACTGCACTACAGTGAATCATAACCATTGAAAAAAAAATAGCATTCCCCATTTGTTGCATAACTTTCATTGATTGATATTTTTCTTATTTCTATTCAAATTAAATATTCTAAAAATAGAAATCAGCTCTAATTCAAGCCAGTGAAGATACTCAACACAACTTATTAAAATTTGCTAGGTCCCAATAGTTTCATAAACATGTTACCACCCCATAATCCTTCAAACATTCCTTCACAGACATCACATGAAAGGCTGAAAAAATATATGAATTAAATTGAACTATTCTAAAACTGAATTAAACTTTACAAACGTGCCAACTTGCCACTATATCACAGAAATAACTAGTAGATTGAGACCTGCACTTATCATCAAGACTTCCAACTAGTATAAAAGCCAAGCATTGACTGTGTTATTCAACAACTAAAATATGAACAATTGTGCTTCTTGCAGCACTGGTTCTGTCCCCTCAAGGCCTTGTTAACTATGACAAGCCCCCAACAAGCTCCCGTATACAAACCCCCAGTTGAGAAATCACCTGTGTACAAAAATCCTTATTTATCATTTATTTTAAAAAATAATTCATAGCAAAAAATAAAATTTCTGTACACTTCCAAAAGAATAATTAGGAATTTAATTCAAAGTTGGTGAAGTCAAAATTAAAATTAGGAATTGTTCAACTTAGACAAATTAGTAAAACTTACACTTCATATGTTGTTGTTTTTTTTTTTTTTGGTG
>Ga0209700_104897_pt1 | contig 23409 bp, 10 predicted proteins | sample SiratroredBW_FD_187528 | JGI IMG/M metagenome (GOLD analysis project Ga0209700, IMG submission 187528) | Root nodule microbial communities of legume samples collected from California, USA - Siratro red BW (SPAdes) (version 2) | ecosystem: Host-associated > Plants > Roots > Nodule | place: USA... | reverse complement strand
TATATATATATATATATATATATATATATATATATATATATATATTAATGGTTATTATTTATTCATAGAAATTTTAATATTTCTGTTAATAATCAAAAGAACATTTGTTAGTTTTCAGAAACTATGTGTGGATAATTGACATGATATTTTGAAGCAATCATGTAATATTTAGTGTAAGCATTCATAGGTATATGTATAGGCTTATAATAAAGCAAACTTTTAAATTTTATTCAATTATGGAAACTGACATTGTTTTACAAATAATCGAGTATCTGGACTCAACTTACTGTAAAAAGTGTGATAAGCGATTATTTGAATCATGTTTAGGGGGTGCTGGGTGCTCTATGGGTCCTGGAGTTAGAACTGGTTTAGAAGGTGGTGGTGGAAAGACGGGAGGATAATCGTCAACTAATGAGTTCATTTCTGATGGGTTTGGAACACTTTGCTTTCGGTTGCAAAACCCTAGTTTTTCAATAGGCTTAAATGAGAGCAAGCCAGCTGAGAATATGTGTTCTCCTTGCTTTTCTATAATGAGATCCAATGCAGAAGTGCTGGAAACTGAGGGCACACTACAAAATGGGAAACTGCTACTAATTAGTTTGACCCTGCATTCCTTGAGCATCTTTTCATTCTGCCACACTTTGAATGGTAGCTTTACTTTGAACTCACCATGTTTACCTGTCTCCACTTCTTTCTTGAAATTCCCATCTTTGCATTCTACACTTACTTTGGCACCTGCTCATGACAAAACAATACATTGTCAAATAACACCTTAAGGGATATGATATGATATGTGAAACTGAACCATGCAAAATGAACCTGGAATGAAGGGGGTTAAGGGGTTGATATCATGTTCAAAACATGTGTCACAGTAGACCGTGCCAACCACATCAGCAGAATGATCCTTTGTGTGATCAGCCTCTGAAACACTGCCATATGTGAGACTCAGAAACAAAATTGCAAGAGACCAACACATGGTTACAAGGTTGGTGTTGTTTGAGAAATTTTGTGTGAATGTAAGGCTAAGGATAGTGGTATATATATAAGGAGGCTCTCATTGCGATATGAAACAGAGAGTCAAAAGTTAACGTTCTTTTTTTTTTTTTTTTTTTTTTTTTTTTAAATATTGGCTTCATTTCGTTCTTACATCCCTTTCTTTTTCTGGAAAGAAGTTGAAAATATTTAACAATTTCTACTTTGAACTTTGACTTTTACTAAACGGAACTTTTTTACTAAACTGAATGTTTAACACATATATATAGTTAAAAATTATATATATATATATATATATATATATATATATATATATATTATATTTACATGATAAATTAGTTAATATAAACATTTCTAACTTATTAGTTTCTATACATTACAAATGTACTTTAATTATAAAATAATATTTTATGCCAATTTTTTAAAAAAAGTTATAACTCCAAACATATTAACATCTAACATATATTCAGCAAAATAAAATCAGACATGTCAAACTAGTTTTAATGGTACTAAACAATACTCTTCTCACACTTGTTTCCTCAACAGAAAAAATATCAAATGATATTTTCATTAATATCAAATGATAGACAAAAACTTTAACATATTAACACCTTAATATTTAAACATAACTATTTCATCTTATTTTTGAAATATTTATTTATCTCAAGATCCTTTGACATTTTCTTTCAAAGTTGAGAGTTAATTTTACACTCGTCTTAAAATTTAATGAAGATTCAAATTTAGACAAATAAGAAGATATTCTAATTTTATGAATAAAACAGACTATCTTAACTTGACATGATCTTCGAAAACGACTAAAACACATGTAACTAACATTGTTAAATTCTTACATATTTACTTGTAATGTTAAATGCATATGCAAAGGACATTATTCAGTTTTACATGTAACTAGAATTCACGCATGTAACTTTTTCTCACTAAAACATTCATGTAACCCTAGAATTTTAAATTTAATATACAAGAGGCTCTCACACTATTGGGATATGTAACAGAATGTCAAAAGTCAACATTCTCATGTTAAAAATATTGAGTTAATTTATTTGCTACTTCCGTATTCTTTTCCTAAAATGAAGTTTGAAATATTAACATTTTCTACTTTGACTTTCTTTATTAAACTGAAATGTTTAACACATACAAATATATATATATATATATATATATATATATATATATATATATATATATATATATAGGGTATATGAAGTTATAAATTATATTTAATATTTATTAATGTTAATTAACATATATATATATATATATATATTATTTTATATTTACATAATAAATTATCTAATATAAACATTTCTTACGTATCAGTTCCTATAAATTAAAAATATGCTTTTATTACAAAATAATATTTTATGTCAATTTTCAAAAGAAACTCATAATTATAGAATATTAACATCTAACATATATTCGAAAAATAAAAGACATTTAGACGATGGAGAGTTGAAACAATATATATGCTTAACTGAGAATAGTTCCGGTAAATATGGGTTTTAGATAATACTTTGCTCACACCCATCTTCTCAGAATTATCTCAACACTTAAACATAATTATTCCCTTTCTGAAATACTTTTCTATCTCAAACTCACTTGATCCTATGAGGAGCATATGTAACTTTCTCTCACTAAAACATTCACTCTTATATACAGTCTGAGGACTTTAATTCAATATGCAAATTTTAGGACCTTTCACTAGTTTGGTAGAACCCATAATCATAAGAACAGAATAACTTTTTTACAATTATTATTATATTTATTATTATAATTACAATAATAATAATAATTATTATTATCATTCATTAATATTAATATTAATATCATTAATTTGTTATTTTTATTAATATTATTATTACTATAATTATTATTATAGTTATAATAATAATTATTATTATATTATTATTATATTGTTTATGCCTGAAACATTGAGAGCATTTCATGAATGCCCAAGATATGTGGGTAACTAACAACAACAGACCCAACAGACCGGTGACTCGATAAACTGTTGAGTTGGTTGTTTTGGTCTTGATCCATATAATTGATTAATCTTTTTCAGTTGAGTACACTATAAATAACGTTTTAATCACCAAGAAGTACTTACTTTTCATTCTAGCTTCACTCACTTCTATTGCTCTCCATGTACTCCCTTACACATATCTAACCCTTTAATCACTTACTTAAGCATTAGAGTGTTTACTACAAGTGGACCTCCTTCATCCTTGGATCACTAAGCTCGAATCACTCGATACTCGAACTTGGGTCAAGTCAGCTCCTACTCATCTCGAAAATATGCTTATTCGAATCTCGATAAGAACATTTAGTGCCCACTATGGAGCCGAGTAAAACCTTTTCCCAACCAAGGTACATGGTGTCGCCCCACAACGAATAAAAAAACTCTCTTTCTACTTTTACTTCACCTGAAATGGTCCATCATCACTTCAGGCTATCAAGAGTCACATGGAGAATGCTCTCCAGATCAGCCTACAGGATGCCGTATTATTATGGAAACAAATCAAATCAGTAGAATATCAGAGATAATCAAGAGAATATCAGAAAATATCGATAAGAATATCAGAGAGATAATAAAGGGAGTATCAAAGAATATCAGTAGAATATAAAAGATAATCAAGAGAGTATTAGAGAGAATATCAGTAGGATATCACAGAATATCAAATGTATTTATTTAGAATAATTTCCATATTTAGTTTCCTAGAATTTTATATTAAGTGAGCTATTGTAAACAAAGAGATACACATTCAATAAAAAAACATTCTTCCATGTTATCATATTCTTTGTTCTTTTTTGTTCATAATTATCATATCCTTGTCCAACCTTTCTTAACCCTCAATACCATCGCAAGAGTCATTAGCCTTAGATAGGAGGCGTTGGTGGCACAAAGGGTACACACCATAACGAGCTAAAAACTTTACAACAACAACTCACTACCTGCAACAGGACCAACAGGAGCTAGAAATATAACTTGTAAGAGTAAAAATATAGGGATAGATACTTCCAGCCATACTCTAAACATACATACAAATGTAAATAATAAATAGACATTATATACATACTAATGTTCTCCTTTAGGTGATATATTAACACACAGAACCTATGCTAATAATATCCATAAATACTTTATAATAATGAATGTTTGATAATAATAAACTAATTAATCCATAAATTAATTATTTATAACTTAACCTATGAATAATTAAAATAAAATGATCATTTATTTAAAATTAAACCAAACATAAATTTCATCACTTTAATATATACAAATCTATTTCACTGTTAACCTCAAAATTAATCCATCCATATATTAATTTTAATTAATGCAGCCGAAAAAACACCTACATTTCTAAAATTTCTTTAATATATAAGATTGGACCACAAGCATTTACTACCTCTGATTTGCAATATGCCACATTTCAATTGATAAATTCTTTTAATTAAATTGCAGATACATTCATAAACAAAAAATAATTTATGCACGGCTTTTTAAACTAATCAAATAAGCATTCAGAATTCATGAGCCCAGTTTGAAACACCAAAATTTCCTTTAGTGTGCAACGATGGCCGGGATACATTAAAGCCCCGTCTAGTGCCAAAATTTCCTTTCTACACCCATCATTTACTTTCTGCACCCATTACTAACAAGAAAAGCCAATAACATCACTCTAAAAAAAATACACTTCCGAAAAACTTTTTCCAAAATATAAAAAATATTTAGAAAATTTTGCCAAATTGTTTTTCCTAAATAATTTTTTAACTTTCAGAAAAAAAATTTCTGAATTTCTTTTTTGAGTTTTGAAAAATCTTTTTCAAAAATGTATTACTTCAGAAAATTCTTTTGAAAAAAAACCCTATATTCCTAAACAACTTCTAAAACACTCGTTTCAGAATTCGATTTCCATAAACTATAACACATTTTAACGTGAAAAAAAGTCTAGAACTTAACCACCTCACTTTTCTTTAGCTCTAAAATACTCGTTTCAAAACTCAATTTTCAAAAACTGTAATGCATTTTAACTTTTGAAAAGTCTTTTTTGAAATTCTTTTTTGATTTCTGAAAATATTTTTTCAAAAATGTATTTCTTGACTTTTAGAATTTTTTTTTGAAAAAACATCCTATACTCCTAAACGACTTTCAAAATATTCGTTTCAGAACTCGATTTCCAAAAATTGTAACGCATTTTAATGTTAAAAAAGTCTAGAACTTAACCACATCACTTTTCTTTACCTCTAAAATACTCGGTTCAGAACTCGATTTTTAAAAACTGTAACGCATTTTAACTTTCGGAAAGTCTTTCTGAAATTCTTTTTTTGATTTATGAAAAATCTTTTTCAAAAATATATTTCTTGACTTTCACAATATTCTTTTTAGAAAGATACCCTACACTCCTAAACGACTTCTAAAATGCTCATTTCAGAACTCGATTTCCGAAAACTATAACACATTTTAACGTGGAAAAAAAAAATCTAGAACTTATCGACATCACTTTTCTTTATCTCTAAAACAATTCAAACTCATACAATAAATTATGAGAGAAAAGAGCCACCATCTACTCCCACAACCACCACTAGAATCGTCTTAAGTTATCGTCAATTACAAATGCACTTCTCCTTTTATATAAGGACACAATTAAGGTTTTAAAGATTTAATAGAATGCAGAAAGTATTTAACGGAGTGCAGCAAGCAATTGCCTTTTTTGCAATTCCTTGCCGTGGGCTTACTGCATTCCATTAATTACTTCTTGTACCCATCAAATTTTTAAAATATCAATCGTGGCCTTATTAATTTTATTTCAAAGTAACATGTGCAATGAAAAATATTAGTGTTGGTAGTGGAGCTTTGTTAGTCGTTACAGTGGTCATTTCTACAACGAGGGCTTGCGATGGTATAAGAGAAGATGGTCTGATTAAAATAATATGGTGTTTTTTTTTTTTCACAGGTTTATGGTAGAATTGGGAAAATGAGTTTCTAGAAATAATTTTTTAGAAATATATTACGAAAACCAAACCCAAAATAAAAAAAATAACATATCTTGTTATAACTTTATGCAAAATTTTCTAGTCTCAAACATTTTGCTCTTGTTTTACAAATCCTTTGTTCTCTAAGATTATTTTCACATTAATGTTAGTTTCACCATGCAAACTAATTTGTGTCGCTTATTGGTCTCAGGTATTTATTTGATGCAGATGAGGTCTTGTTCTTGTTGGCTATCTGATTTGGTTTCCTTTTAAAATAATCTGCTAGTTTGTCATCATGGTCAATAGATATGGCCTACCTATGCTTGTGAATAATAATTGAAGTTTTAACACACAATATCATCAAATTAAACTACTTAATAGAATGGTAATTTTATTTTCAGTTTACAGGGAAGTTTTATGTGTTTTAGTTAAGTGTTGATTCAATTTTAACATGTCAAACATAGTTGTTTCCACACAGAAAATTTGAGGGAGAAGAATGTGCAATTATTTATTTAGTTTTTATATACAAACAAATGTAATCATTGTGCTCTCAAAAAATAATTTCATTTAAATTTTCTATATATTATTTTTAATGTCTTTTAATTAATATAATTATTTATAAATATTAAACAGAATATGTACTTGTTATTATATATGTGAGGAAGAGACTTTTGGTATACTTGAGTCTTTCAAAATGGCTTGACAGGTTGACAGCCTCAGCAATTGTGTAATTAAGCTACTTTGAAGCTATTTAGTTTTGGACAGATTGATTAACTTACTATATTGAATATTGTTCCTTGATTTTTTTTAGTGATTTATCTCGATTTACCATATTGTGTTAATCTATTATTTCTTTGAATTTTTCTTCTTGATTCAACATATTTTTTATTATAATTTTATTCTTGTTGTATTAATTTATATTGTAGTTAAAATAATTACCGAACAGTTATTAAAAAAAGGCGACATTTCGTTTTATTTCAAAATAAACAATCTAGTAATATTTACTGAATGTAGCGGAACATTATATTAGTGATATTTTTATAATGTTGTAAAAATATTACGAAAATTTTTTAATAATAATTTTATAATGTTATTTTTTAAATAAAAATTTACTAAATTTTTTTAGTAATATTTTTATAATGTTATTTTTTAAATAAAAATTTACTAAACTTTTTTAGTAATATTTTTAAAATATTATATTTTTATTAAATAAGTGTTATTAATTTTTTAATAATATTTTTATAAATATATGTATTAATATATAAAAATGTTACTAAAAATTATTATTTAGTAACATTTATTTGAAATTTATTTGATATTCTACTTCTGAGTATAAATTAATACAATTAAACTTTAATTTGATTCCAATTAAAATAGTATTTATTTTGGACTTGAAATGATAAAAGTAAAAAAAAATAAAATTAAATGTCAAATTTTTGGAAGATTACCTGACTCTTTGTATATATCTAAAATGTCATAAGAAGTTATATTCGAATTCGAGTATTAGAAATTACAAAAAAAATGAGGAGATTGAAAAGGTTAAAAAAATTATCTTAATATTATTCATAAGAAATTATTGTAAACATAGAAATAAAGATAAAAAATAAATAATTTTAAATAGAATTATAAGTGGAAAATATTTATTTGGATTGATGGAATTAAAATAAAAATTTTTTAATTTTTATTTTAAGATATCAATTAAAAAATACTATCTAGTGTTCTTTAACAATGAAAAAAATTACGATAACATCGTCCGCTTCTCCAACTCTTACAAAAGTCAATATTGCGTATACTCTTGATAATATTTATTAGTATAATTTGTAAAATATGAGAAATGCATAAAAACTAAAAGCGAAATCGTCTGTGGTAAAAAAAAAATAAAACTATATAAATTGTTACATATATTAGTATAATATGTGCAATATGAGATTACACACGAAAAACAGAGAGAAATCATATTGGAACAATAAATACTACTCTATGCTATAATTGTTTAAAATTCACACTAACAAACAAGAAAAAAAAATGTGGATCGAAAGAAAATTGTTTATATATATATACACACACAAATCACACAAGTAATAGAAATTTAAAAGATTAAAGATTGAAGCTTTAAGATGTGAACAACCTCATATTTATTACTAACAATAACTATTATAGCTAGAATGTATGATTTTTATTTTCTCAGTAGCTATTTTCTCTGCAAAATATCCCTCTCCATGTCTAATTATTTAGATGACAAACTATTTAGATGACAACCATATGTATGTTGTACAGTATATAAAGCTAGTTCAGATAAATTTCTCAATAAATATTCATAAAAAGAAGAAAATAATGAAGTAATTAATAAGGTAAAATCACCTCTTTAACTCTTGTTATTTTCTTTTCTTACAAATATTTGTTAAGAAATTTGTACACAGTGAGTGGTAAGATGTAGTTAATCAAGGGGAGGTATTCTTGGAAGAAGCAGGGGGTGTGCCAGGACTGTGAGGTGGAGGGAACAGAGGTGGGAAGAGTGGAGGGAAAGGAGGAATAGGGAAAATGGGTGCTGGTGGTGGAGGTGGTGGTGGTGATGGAGTTAAACCTGGTATTACTATTGGTGGAAAAGGAGGAAACAGAGATGGTGGTGGGCTGGGTGGAGGCTGGAATGGGTTAGGAATGAGTGGTGCATGTGGGGTGGGAGGAGGCTGGAATGGGTTGGGAATGAGAGGTGGTGGGCTTGGTGGCTGGAATGGGTTGGGAATGAGTGGTGGGCTTGGTGGTTGAAAAGGGTTGGGAATGAGAGGAGGTGGTTGGAAGGGGTTTGGAATGAGGGGAGGAGGCTGAAAAGGGTTAGGAATCAATGGTGGTGGAAAAAAGAAATCTTCAGCTAAATCTTTGTTTGATTGAGATTTCTCTGAACTTTTAGTTGGATTGGATTTGAACACTGTAGTTTGAACTTTTGGGGGAATTCTTGAAAAGGGTTTCACAGAAACATGTGTTTGGTAACAAAAGTTTGGCTTTTCAATAGGCTTGAATGAGAACAACCCTGCTGAGAATACATGTTCTCTTTGATTTCTTGTTTTGAGACTCACTGAAGAAGAGGTGGAAACTGATGCCACAGCACAGTGAGGCTCACTGCTGTTTATTAGCTTCAAAGTGCACCCTTTGATTCTCCTCACATGTTTCCTCACTTTGAAAGGTAGCTGCATTTTGAATTCCCCTTGTTCATTTGTCTTCACTTCTTTCTTGAATCTTGCTACTGAATTCCCATCTTTACATTCTATACCAACTGAGGCACCTGCATAGGAAATAATCAAACATTAGCCACCAAATTCAAATGACATGTAAAGGGTTGAACAATGGCATCAATAGAAGAAGCAAAATGACCTGAAATGAAATGGCTTGCTCTTGAGAAATCCGATTGAAAACATGTGTCACAGTAGACAGTGCCAACCACAGAAGCAGAAGGAAGGTTCTTGTCATGGTTAGCCTCAGAAGTAGTACCATATGTGAGGCTGAGAAACAGAATTACAAGGATCAAAGACATTAGTGTAAGGCTTGTTGTTTGAGAAACCGAGTCTAGGAGTGAAGACCAGTTGGTGGTTGTGCTTACAAATAAATAATGAGGCTCACACAACAATTCAATTATAAGCTCTTATGCCTCTTTACTGTCTCTTTCCCCTCTATGATAAAGACAATTCAAAACAGAAGCCAGACCAGGAAAAAAGGCCAGTACTTCAATCATGCAAAAACCACCCTTATAAGTGCTTTGTGGTTTGTTTTACCACTTTTTCTCTGGGGTGTAAAAGTTGGACAAAGATAAACTCTTGGTTTCTGTTTCATAAAAAAAAGGAAAAAATCTGTAAAAGATAATGATGATGCATAAAAGTAATATAATAATACAATTTGGATTTGTTTGGATGTTTGTTCTTTGTTGGTGTGTGAAATGCCAAAGGTAGGGTCTGTTGGTTCACGAGACTATATAAAAAAGTAAGCACATAATCTGTGAGAAGGACATTTGACAGTACAGATGACAAACACGTAGGAAATATGTCTTTGCTGGAGTCACACTGAGAGTGAAGACAATGCTTAACATGACACCTGTGAAGTTGTAGATGTCAGAGGCTATAAGAGTTTAGACAAACTAATGAACTGTGATAGGATGATCTGTGAGGTGCATTATTTATGTGATGCTGCATGTGACAATGCTACTAAATAAAACTAAATTATGACAGTTTCAAGAGTTTATGAAGAACCATTTTGTGACTTGAAGTCAAAAGGGTAGTGCAATAATTAAGTGGGTTTGTTTCAATATTTTGAGCAAATTGTTTATTGTGGTTAATTGGGTTTTTTCTTAAATAATCAATTTTCAATCATAATAATTTCAGCAAAAAAACATAATAAGAAGACATAGATTCGTTAAATATTAGTTAATATTTTGTAAGCCTATGGGGATAAGAACAAAAAATTGTTCAACAAATGGGTAACTAAGCTTGTCAAAACATAAGCTTCCTAAGTATCTTTATCTACAGAACACTAAAACTTAGTTTATCATTTCCTTGTTAGGAATTTTAACACCATGTGTTATTTAAAAGCTTTGTTTGTTTAGTCTTATTCTCATCATTAAGCAAGATTCAAAATAATTCTCATAATTACAAAGTTTTAATCTAAAAAGATTAATCTTTTTAATGATGTTTTGAACTTTATCTGTCTGAATTCTCTAAAGCTTTTAATTTTTAAATTTTAACCTAACATTAAAAAATAATTAAACTGATCGTCTTCACATATGTGATGTTCTGTATTTATATGTATTTATTAATAGAAAAAATATTTTACATTGAATAAAATATATCATTATGAAATATACTTTTGTATTTTGAATTATTTATACATTAAGAATCCTTATATAAGGAGTTTGTAGAACTCCTTAATGGTCATAGAACTTTAAATCGAGAATTAGTACCGTAGTCAATAAAAAGTACTTTGTAGAGATATCTTTGAATTCAATAGAATTATAATTAAAAAAAATACTACACACTTTGTTTATTATTTCCTTTTAAGTTAATAAAATATCCCCCAATAATTTGCTTTGTTCTGTGTATAAGAAATAATTTGGTTATAAAAAGTTTATGTGAAAAAGATGCGAAAATAGAGTTATGTTTTAATGAAAGGTATATGGGTGGAGGTATGTGAGAAAGGGGATAGTTAACTTTGAATAGAGTCATTTATATAAGTGTATCTAGTTGTCAAATTTGAGCAAGTCGTTGTCTTCACGGGTGTTTTAATTCCAATCATAGCATGCGCCCACAGATGAGTTTCCTTCTGCATCATTATTAAGTATGGCCACCACCATTGTCACATTATTTCTTTTATGATAGAAATAGACAATATCGAGAGCTACTCACTTTACCATATATGAAAATTGTTTTGTTTTTATTTTCTTTAACAAATCATGGTAGACATCACTACTTTAATACTCTCAAAACTTCAACCATTAACTCTAGTCACATGACATCCATAAGAAAAAAAGAAGGTACAATTAGACATAAAAGACCATTCCAAACTCAAAATAAATAAAAAAAAATACCTACCCAAAATGTTAACTAAACCTAAATTCTGGGAGGTTATAATAATTTTTAAAAAAAATCTAACTTTTATAGTTAGGATAATGTATGAAATAAAAAAAAGTTAATTTATTATCAACCTAAATATTAGGTAGAACATCTTAAAATATGTGAGGCAATTTAAACTCTAAACTAGAGATAATTTTTATCATTTTATTCCAATGAGATTTAAAAAGTTCACATGCAATGAGAAATTCGGAAAAGTCTATTAAAGAATAATTACATTCCAACTAAATTTTACAAAATTTCTCTTTTCTGGAAATCTCTACAACAATAATAGTTACGTTCATCTCAATGTATAACTCACTTTGAACTTTTATATAGGCAGAAAACTACTAATATATTTTATGCTACCCTTAAAAATATCCTCGCTGAAAACATGTTTCAAATTACTTTAGTGGCTCCATCTTCATTTTCATTAGCCTTAACATATCTTAGAGGAAACATAGACCAATTAACCTACTTATTTTGAAGAGTCACATTTAGTCTAATATGAATGTCTAAAAACTTTAAAATAAACTAGTCAATAATATCATTATTCATACTTTTAGTAGAACTATTACATGTCTTTTGAATGTCATATAATCAAATGTAAAGCAGAATGAAAAAGAATAAGTTGTTTAAATCTCTAATAATTCCTATACTTTCAATGTGTAATATTTGCAATATTCACTTCAAATTCCAATGTGCTTTTCAACCTTGCGTAAACAACAATAATTTAGAACCTCCATAGTTGTACATTTATTATGAACAAACTCCAAATACATACAAACATACCTATTTGATGTCGTATTCCCCAAACACGTCACCCTATCTGTCCATGCCTTCACAAAATTCTCCTTCTATGGAATAACACATGTCTTATTCACATAGTCAAAAAATAATGGTCATGACAAACAAACACATTCAAAATGTTTAAGACACCCCTCAAATGCATCACAAACACTACAATCCATCAGAATTTTGCATGTATCCATGATAGTGTCTAAAGTCTCCCTAGAATCAACTAGCATTTTACACTTTTCTTTGGTATTCTTATTAATGTGAAACTGACATAGCAAGTTACAAGTTTTAGGAAAAATAAAGTTGATTGCATTCATTAAACAAAGGTCTCTATCAACAATGACTTGAGGAAAAATATCTACCCTTAAAAACAACCATCTAAGTCTTTTCAGAGTCCAAATGAAGTTGTTTTCACATTTACTTGATAACAACACAAATGCAATAGAGAAAGTTAATCCTATGGACGTGAAACCTATTATTTCAAGAAAAGATAGCTTATATTTTTTTGATTTGTATGTGCTATGCATTAATAGCACAATGGTAAATGCATCCAACAATTTCACTAAATCAAGGTGTGTGAAAAAAAAAATTACTAACAATATGTGAAGACCGATGAAACCTACTCCAATAAATAAATTGGTCACGCTCTAGCAAATCATTAATTGTTGCATTTAAGTTCTTGATCTTCTAAGTGATCTATTATATGTATATATGACAGTGTACAATTGCTTGATTGTTGTCACGATCTTCATTGTTCTCATTCAAAGTATGCAATATGTTTATCGGCTTTACTTGACTTTTCTTCATGTCAATAAGTAATGGATGTTTATCAAGTCTTAATTTGCCAGTATAAGGGTGACCAACTAATGTGTCAGCCAATTCATTATTATACGTCTCGCATATTACCTTTAACATCCACTCTTCTCCGTTCAGAACAACTTTACCTATTTAGGACAATCACACCTTCTTGTACCCGTAATAATCATCTCTAAATCATGTCTTTAATTTTTTATATTTACCACTCTTTTCGCAACCTAAACATGCAAATGCCTTTATTTCTTGTTGTCTAGCTGCTTTGTCAAGTATAGCAATCACAAAAACCAAGTCGAAAGACAAACCTACAAACTCATTGAAGTAAATAACCTTATGTAAGAAAGATCTACAAAATACATGAGAACGTAATTGCATCATGTCGTACTATTTTTAAATAAATAAGTAAAAATCGCATAACACATTCATATTCAATGTGCCCAGAGAGATACATTCATGTAATTATTCCATATCTTAGATCTTATCTAATTCTTCTAATATTCTATTCCAAACTTGGCCTTCTATATTTATATTCAACAACGAAATCCTTTAAGCATGCGAAATCAACAACTATTATTGTAGCACACTATATTCCAAATTGAAAAAATATGTAATACTTAATTTATTGTATTTTCGATTTGTAAAATCTAGAATGTAAAATCATTTACAGAATGTATTAAGGAGTGTTCATTACATAATAGAAAAAATAATACTAAATTGTACAATTCGAAAAGTAATTTATATTCTAAACTTACAAAATATATGTTTTTATTATGAATTGGTAAAATCTGAATGTCAAATATATATTTTAAATTGTATAATCTCCTACCGAATCTAAAATATAAACTACCTTCTAAATTATACAATTCGGTATTGTTTTCTCTTCTAAATTATACTAATTCGGTATTGTTTTCTCTTCTAAATTATACTAATTCGGTATTGTTTTCTCCTATTCTAGAATAAACCCTCCTTAACAAATTATTGAAAGTATATTCTAGATTATCTCCCAAATAATCTGAAACATAAAAAATGAACTTGCACTAAACATAACTAAGACATCTCAACGGCTACTAACACCAACCCACCCAGCACGCACGAATCACGGTCAACAACCACCTATCACCCTGAACGACAAGACCACAAGCTTCACCATTTTCACCACCTCTCACCCAATTTTTCTTTTATTTTCTACAAGGGTATTTCAATCATTTAACCAAGGGTACTTTCGGAATTCAATAGATTATGGAGGTGCAGGCAGAACTTATGAAGGTGGCGGAAGAATCCCTTTTCCTTTTATTTGACCTTTATCCTTACAATCTTTAGTTCTTTGATTTAAGTAAAATAAAAAGAAAAATATTTTTACTGATTCTATGTAAACTTTTAAAAATAGAAAAAGAAGTAAAATAAAAAAGTTCTTCCACCTTTTGGTTTCTCCTCCCCTTCTGGTATGCATGGGGATTTGCTTCTTCAATGAGAATATTTAGTTTGTGCACACATAACTGTTTACTTCACGTTTTCTTATTTAAGTTCCGCCATTCGTTATTTGTCAAAAATAACACTACTTGCTTCTATTATTGATTCATAGTAAATATTCCATCGTTTGCATGCAAAAATCACTTGCACTATATATAGTAGCATTCTCCGCCAATGACATTTCTGGCAGAATCATCAAATTTGAAGGCACATCCTATACAAGAATGAGCAGTTATCAACTTATATAACACATGCATGGCTACACCATTATTCTTTATGTTTTGGACATATAGATATATATATATATAGCTTATGCTTTTAACATCCATCACATGCCACAAACATAACAGTGCCACACTGCTTTATCTTGTAAAATGATGCAGCATCCATGGTGGGATGAGAGTAGTGGTACTAGGAACTGCTCTTGCTTCATTCACTTCCTCCAGTGCTGCTGCTGCTTGTAAATTCTCACTGCACCATTTTCACACTTCTTATAATATGAAAACTGTAATATATGTGCATGTATATATATATATATATATGTATGTATATGCAAAATTTTCTTTAAACTATAGACATTTCAGCTTTGCATATCAGTGCTAAATTTGAAATATTGATTTTTGTTATAGATGCTAAGAAGAGAGATGAGATACATACCCGTGTGTTAAAGAAGGAACAAGTCTATGTTGTGGTTGGAGTTCTGGAGGGCATGCTTGACCTAAAGCTTCTGGCACACATTGTGGACGTTCAGCCACTGCCTTCCCTTTCTCCTTAATCTACTCATGAAGTAACAAACAGGTCAAGCTTTTTTCCTTATCCCTTCACTCAATAGAAAACTCATAGATTACAGAGACACATGTGGTTTCTACCTTCTTTGTAAGCGTGCCATTTTGCTCTTGCAATTGCTTTGCCTGTCACATGCACACCAGAGATTTATATAGACAGAGGTGTTTTTTTTTGCATAGGTTAAATTATAAATTTAGTCACTACCCAATATTGTTCTTTGTTTTATTTCTCCTACATAAAAACAAAATAACTTTACATTTTGGTTTCCACTTGAAAATGTGTTCACAAATTGATCCCTAACAAATTAAAGTATGTGTAAGATTTTTATTTTACCATTTGACGTTGCCCTAGGGTTGACATCATCCTCCAATCCAATTCTTTCCATGTACCATTCTATCTAATGCCTATCAAAGGCACAAATATGGTTTTGGGAATTGATTGATTACACTTTTTGGGGGAAAACCTTATTTCTACACCACTGTTTACACTTCCTAACCTACCCTTTCCTTTCAACAAAATTTCCACCTTTTTCACAGTCATTTTATAGCATCCCTACACCTCCTTACCTATCACAACATTCCCATCACCCTTCTAATATTCCACCAGCATCACATGTTTTTGTTTCCACTTTCCAATGCTGTCAATCATTATAGAGAACCTTTAGTTTTAATGCGGCTATATTATCCTATTTATATTACAAAGAAACACACACACACCAATATACATTAGTAAATCGCCAGCACCAACCCCGTTACCTTTTTCTGCAGATCTGAGATGGATTCATTCATAACTTGGTTCTGCAAAGTCATAATGATCAATGAATTAGCCGGTGAAAAATGTTATAGATATGCTAATGCTTGTTTAGTTTTCGAAATGCGTTTTCTCCAATTGTTTCTTTATTTTCTTATTTCTTTGCAGACGATAAAGCAAAACCTTTCTAGTTCGGATGCGCTTTATAGCTGTGTCAAGCTGATGCTCCAAACTCTGAAGCTCTCTCAAGTTCAAGGGATCCAGATCTTGTCCCACAAAGTTCCTATATTGAAGATATTACAAGTTATTTGTACTTTTTAATTTTTACAAAAAGGTAAATGGTTTTGAAGCATCTAAAATTTGGCTTATTGTACCTTTTGTGTCTAAAGAAAATTGATGAAATCACCTAAAACTTTGGTTTTAAATTTGCAGACTTTTTATTACTTAGAAATGATCAATTGGAAAAAAGAGTAATATTAGAATGGTGTGAGAAAAGAAGACAAAAGGGTTATAATTAATTGAAAGACTACCAACATAGCTCAAAGTTATTGTTAATTTATACCAGAAGGAACAATAATGTACCTTAAGTTTCTCTCTAAGACTTCAACTTTGGTGGTGAGCTTGAAGCATTGCAAGGACCAGTTGCCCTACAATAAAATGATGTTGTTTGCTGAGAACATATGTATACATACACACTTAATTTGAAACTAACTCAGCCTTTTTTTTTTAAAAGAAAACTATTATATGTTAAAGCACGTCATAATATATATTTAAAAAAGGAAGAAAAACAAAAGATGAAATTACACTAAAATCATAATTAACGAAAAAAACATTATGAAAATCATAACTAACAAAGGAAGACATAGCATCCCCGCTAAAAGGAATCCGTGTATCACTAGTGAAATATTGTCATTTAAAGATTTGTTCAACAAAGGTTAGTAAGAAACCGTTTTCGAAGAGATCGTTAGATTCTTGAAGCACTTTTTTATGACGATTACTCATGGTCAAATAATGACAATTTTGGGACAACTTTTGTGAAAAAGTTGGCAGTGGCAAACACTGTAATTATTTTTAAGTTGGTGCAGAGGACTTTTCATGACACGTCTCTTTCGATCTCTAGACTCCACCTTTGGCATTGTAATGGCCACCTAATCTTTTTTTTTTTTTTCTCCAATCTTAAACAATCATTCCATCAATATGTTAATAATTGTAAAAGTCATTTAGATAAACTTTTGTATATTCTGACTTCTCATCGTTCTTGAATACCACTGACATTATACTCTAAGATGTTTCTAATCGAAGCTACTCTCTATAAAGATTAGACTAATCTCTTCAAGTGTAGTGCATTCATTTTCTACATTTAATTACCAAGTATTTATAAAAATTACCAAGTTTTGATAGGAAGATTACCAAGTTTCTACCTTGTGACATTCGCTTCTTCATATATGCAGTCTAAACAACCTCTTTTCAACAAACGTTTGCTACAAATGGATTCTATCATGAAAAACTTTTCCAACTTTAACCATAACATCATCAAAAGTCTTACTCTCCATGACAAAAACTACCAACTAGCACTCCTTTGACTGATCATTTTCACTTATCTAATGATAAGTCACCTTAGACAAAAAAGAAAATGATTTTCTGACTAATGTCCTGTATTATTCAATCAAAGTTTAATATACATTATGATTTGTATAAGACCAAAGATCATGCAGTGAAAGTTATACATACATTAGTGCCAAGTTTTGGTAAAGGTAAAGAACTAGTCATGTTGTAAGTATTTATACTTAGTATAGGAGAAATAAAAGTACAAGGCGATATAAATGTAAGTTGAACATTGAAGAACTATCATAGATTTTATTTTTATTGTTGGTATTATATTTATTAGTTGAACATCACATAAAAATATCATTATTTTATCGTCTCATAAGGTTGAATATTTATAATAATGGAAGTCAATAAAGAACTTATATCACTTCGGATTGTTGACAAAATTATATAATTCACATGTAGCAATAGTCAGAATGCAGTACATATGGCTTAAGGATAAAGTAGTTACATTAAAAAAAAAAAATCAATGAAATAAGGATTGAATAAACATGTTACCAAAGATAGTAATTATTGACAAACTATACCTGTACGACAAAAGTAAGATCATTGATCAAGGTACAGAAATAAATTGAAATAAATCTTCACATTTTATAAATTAATGAATTTTAACAAAATAAAAATAGATAAAGTGAAAACATCATCAGTGTGATAAAATATTATTTATATTTCCTAAATGTTTTTGATATATTTATTTTAGATTTTTCTCTTTTAACAAAAAATTTGCAACAACGCAAAAATATAAGCATAATTAACTGAATTTTATTATCTGTCATTATTTTACATTTATTTTGTTCCGCATAAATTTAATTATAAGAATTTTACGTAATTTTCAAATAAATTTAGTGGTTGTTCTCTCTAACTCTTTTGTCTAAGAAATTATTATGAGATTTCTCTTATTTTACTGTAAGTGAATTATTGAAAAAATTGAGTAAATCTTAAATAAAAGCTTTGATCCAGTTTCAATATTTTTTTTTGAACACCCCAAAACGAAAGGATTGCTAAAGACTCGTTTCTCCTTCTCTCCATTTAGACAACCTATTGGATAAACATATTCCTTTCTTACCTTTCTCCATGTATAGCTTCTCCCTACTACTACACAGTCACTTCAAGCTTGTCATTCTTACACTATCCCTCTGAACATTTCTCTTTTACACTTTGTGCTGCTACAGAGATCCTTACCTTGTCTTTATCGCTATCTTTAAATTTCTGCTATTCATAAAACAGAATAATATATTCCTTCACCTTTTTACTATCAAAATATTATTAGAAGTCAGGAACTTTTGCTGTACATGCAGGTTGTCATGGCAAAAAAATCTCATTGTATGTGGTAATCAATATCAAACAGTAACCAACAAGGTAAGTTCTATTAAGATTAATGATAAAGACCAGGTTACTATGGGAATAAGTTAAAATACAGATTGAATTCATACTTAATATATTTTTAGCCGACCAAAATATATCTATATAACAATCGCTTAACCACTAAAAGCACACAATCCAAGATCTTTGCATTCCTTTCCTTCCCTCACACCTAATCGTCCACTCCTTTTCCATTTTAATTCATAAAAAGATAAATAGTGAGTATGTTTATTTCCTACCAAACTTAGAATGTAAATCTTTGTTTCAATCTTATGATTATAATTAATTTTATTTTGGGTTCTCTTCATCTCATGTGTTGACGGGATTTTAAGTGCAAGTTAACAAATAACATTTCATTCACTATTTTGTATAAACAAGATTTATAACAACGGTTAAAAAAAAGTTAGAGACAGTTCTACATCTGTCATTGATAAAGATAATGTTATAAGTTATATTGTTCAATAACACTTAAACCTTTAAAGGAATTACAATGACACTTTTATCTTTAACAATTGTCGTAACTTCTTTATTATAAAGATGTATTAGTGTAAAGTCATCTTCATAAAACACTAACAATAAATACGACAAAACTATAGATGACAAACATGAGAGCAATGATAAGGATGATAATAAGTGTAACAAGAGGTAATGAGTGTGTTGGTGAAGACAATATAAACAGTGACGAAACTAGAATATGACAACTGATAAACCATGATAACAACAAACTTTGAAATTTCAATAACAAAAATAAAAAAAGAGAATGAAAATATAGAAGAAAATGACATGTGAAACCAAAATTCATTGATTATAAGAAAAACAAGAAAAATATAATAATTTTGTGAAAAATCGTCGTCTATTCTCAAACTTTTTTTTCTTTTATAGATGGTTCTATAAGAAATTTTTATTATTTTTTAATTTTTTAAGTTTTAACTATAGTTTTATGTTGAATTGTTGTTGTTTTTTAATTATTTACTTTTTAATGATAATTTTAGATCAACTGTTATAAAAAAAATTACATTTATCTATAAAATTATTATCATGTTCTTTTTTACAACTATGACTTTAAAATTGTCTTACAATCCAAATTTTATACTAATAATTTTAAAAGAAAAGGGTAATAAAAATATATTTTAAATGTGATAGAACATTTTCATTAATATCATTGGAGGGATTTCATTTAAAATAATATTCTCATTAAAATTCCACAGTTTTATTATTAAAAAACACTTCAATTGATTAAAGAAAGGATGTTTATAGGTAACTTTTTAGATATTTCGTTTTTCGCTCTTAGGGTTCCCACCCTATAATTATGTTAGATAGTTTCATTAAAAATTCTACATGTTTATATACTTAGGGGTGATGTTATCTTGTCTCCCTAGCAAATATCAGAATGAGACCTAGTTCACGTTAAAACAAAATGTTAGATCACAAAACTTTTCTCTCCATGTGTTCTATAGCTCTTCTTATGCCTTCCTCGAGAATATTTAAAGAGAATCGTACACCTCTCAGTATGTACACTATAAATAGCCTCTTTCTTTAGCAGCTCTAGCTTCCTATACTATATCAGCTTCCATACGATTTTGATTTCTTTTTTTGATAGTGTGATTTTGGTTCTTCAGTTTTAAAATTACATAATTTGGATTGACTCATTAGCTTGTCATCAAACATTAATAAAAATATTAACGTCACAGTATAATATTGAATCACAAATTAACAGATGAATCCAATTCAAATTCACCTAATTTTGAAAATGAGAAGAATAAATTGCAAAATTAACACAGAAGGTTAAAAATCACAAACTAGCAATATAATTAAGCTATTTAAATACCACATATTCATGGTGTTGGCAATGCATTATTAACTAGGCATATAGATATTCAAAAAACTATGATTTGAGGAGGTACCTGTGATTCATCACCATCTTCTACAAGTTGCCCTATGTGAGCATGTCTCTCATATCGTTCAAGGACGTTTTCCATACTGTCAGAAGAGGAACCATAAAACCAATAAAAAATTAATACTCAAAATAAATGAAAATATACTCTTAAGTATCTATAAACGAAAAAATAGTATGAAAAAGTATTACATAAATTATATAATTATCTCTTCTATGGGTATGCATGCATGCAATACTTTTAAGTGATATCACCTTTACACTAGTTTTTCTTACCTCCTTTCACACATTTTTTTATTGCATAACTAACAGTTCTCTTCTCCGATTTTAGGAAAATTATTAATGGAAAGTCCAATGCTCTTGAATACTTAAATAAGAAATGCCTAGAGAAAGAAGATAAAGATATTTAAATGTATTATAGATGATATAATGTGATAGAAAGTTATAGATAAAAAGAAATAAAATGGTTTCATGGATACCTCTTGCATATATATTTGATATCGAATACGAGAACGACAATATAGAAAGAAAAATGTTAATATAATATATAATATGATGTTGTAGAAGAAACGATAAAGATTAACTAACCTCTATTTGGTAAATGTTTTGGTAAACAGGAGAAAAAAAAACTCAGATAAATAAATGAATAAATACATTACATAATTACTTTTATCTTTTCTAATTCTTGAAAACGAGTTGAGAGTGATTCGTGTAATTAGACAATAGATGGTAGATATTATCAAGGTATTTTATATATGTATCTATATGTCATTATTTGTTTTTTATCAGTAAATACACAAAAATCTTATTTTCACTTAACCCTGAAAATGGTTAGAAGATAAAATGTCAGCTTTTTGAATTGCTGGTAAACCTACCCCTACCATATCAGTAGAGGAGAGCAGTGTTCAGAACAATAAACTCTCTGTCTGTCTCTCTCTCTCTCTCAACAGCCATTGGAGAAATGATCCTCCACATGCAAACGCAGTGTCTGAGAAACCAACAAAAGCTAAATACCTATTAGCAGATCCAAAGAGGGCCCTCAAAACATTAATGCTCTGTGTAAATGTTTCTTTTAGTGGGTGAAACTGTGGAGGAAGAACTCCATAGTCAAAGCTACGCGACAAGGATAAATCCCTTTTTCAAGGAATGCTTTTTTACAAAAATGGAGTCAGAAACTTCTTTGCGAGCAAACCCTTTTGGCTTCTACATGATGTGCTTAACTCTTCATGCATGTAGGTAGTTGAGAGAGAGAATCGTTCAGAACACTACAGTGCATTAATTGCCTACACATGAACACATGGCAGAACCTATTGGCTTGCCAGAGGGCACTTCATGGCCATAGATACTTTCAATCTTCAATGAAAGGATTAAACAAGAACGTGAAGGAACCCTTGTACACTGTAGTCTAATGGCATTTTCTAATAAGATCGTAAAATTTTGAATGTAAACAAATTTTTATACCTACTGGATAATTATTATTTATTTTTATTCTTTTATAAATATAAATATTTATTGTTATAATATATTATTCAAAAGTAAGTTTTGTCAAAATTTTATTTTTTTTAATAATTTTGTTATTGGCTCAAAAATCGATGATTACATTTCTAGAAAAATCTGGCTCATGGCTTTCTTAATTATGTTTTTTTTCCTGCAGAGTATTGAAATTTGATAATTTATTTTAAGAAATCCGATGAATTACTACTGAAAACAAACGATACTGTAAGCTTATAGAGCATAAAAAAAATCTAACCCTCATACAAAATTTTTACTGCATGGTGTGTATTCCAGCGACTGTCATAGCTTATACCTAGAAAAACTACACACCTCATACCCTATGTGTGAGATTTTACAGATCAAATTAATAACCTTCGTGAACTGTGCTGAGTAACAGGGTCAATACATAAGCCACCCCCACATTTGCTAACAGGGTCAATACAGTTCTATACCTTCCAAAAATGTCGATTTAACCCTATTTTTTGGATTACCAACTAATCATATAATTAACACATTATCTTTAAACAACATAAAAATTGTGATTGAAAGATTTTTGGGTCTCTTCTAATAACCTATGCATCTAAAAACTCATTAAAAATATTATAAACATGCAAGTATCTTAAAGTAAAAGCGTAAATTTCTTTCTATTTATGATATTGAACCCCTTCTTTTCAGCACTAATTTGAATATCGAGATATTATTGCAGGTATTCTGCTCCAAGACAGAAATCAAGATTAGAGAGATTGAGATCGAAATTACAGACGACAAAAAAGTAAGAGAAACTGAAGTAATGCAAGTGGTTTTGTAAGTCACTCCAGTCTTATAAAAACATAAAAAAAAAAAAAAACAATTTTA
>Ga0209700_104895_pt1 | contig 23415 bp, 11 predicted proteins | sample SiratroredBW_FD_187528 | JGI IMG/M metagenome (GOLD analysis project Ga0209700, IMG submission 187528) | Root nodule microbial communities of legume samples collected from California, USA - Siratro red BW (SPAdes) (version 2) | ecosystem: Host-associated > Plants > Roots > Nodule | place: USA... | reverse complement strand
ATATTAGTATTTTAAATTTTATTAATTTATTATTGTTATTATGAATCTTATTAATATTATTTTTATCAATATTATTAATATTATTATTGGTATTATTTATATTATTGTTAATATTATTATTATTATTGTTTTTAATAAAAATCATAATAATAAGAATAATAAAAATATTATTAATGATAATAATAATAATAATATTATTAATAATATTATTAATCATAATCATAAATATAATCATAATAAGAATAATAATAATGACAATATTATCATATTGTTTGGATTATAGATTTTAAGAAAGAATTTTGGAAGTCTTTTTTTGGTTTTTATAAAGAAATAGAGATATTTGAAATATAATATTATATTTTTAAAAAACTACACCGTTTAATATTCCGTTTTTTATTTTTTTGATATCTTCTTTTCTATTTGACCTATCCATACTAGTTAAAAAATTATGAATATTTTTTTTGTTTTATTGTATTGATTAAAGATGTTATCAAACAACTATGAAACATTGTGGCTTTTTTTAAAGAAAAATAGAGATATTTGAAATCCAATTTTTTTCCAAACTCAATCGTTTACTATTTGCTTTTTTATTTTTTTCACATCTTTTTTTCTCTTTCACCTATTCATACTTGTCAAAAAATTATGGAATTTTTTGTAGTTTTTTATTGGAGTGATTAGAGATTTTAACAACGAATTCTGTATAATTCTGGAAGTTCCTTTAAAAAAATATAGATATGTGAAATAATTTTTTTTCCAAAATTCCACGGGTTAGTATTTGTTTATTATTTTTGACATTTTCTTTTCTTTTTCATCTATCTGTACTTGTCAAAAAATTCTGGAAATTTTCATGGTGTTTTATTTTATGGATTTGAAATTTTACTCAAAGAATTTTAGAAAATCATGGAACATTTTTCTAAAAAAATATAGATATTTGAAATCCAAAATTCTTCATAAATTTCATCGTTTACTATTTGTTTTTTTATTTTTTTAGCATTTTTTAAATTTTTTTCTATTTTACCTATCCAAACTTGTCAAAAAATTCTAGACATTTTTGTGGTGTTTTATTTTAAGATTTATAGATTTTATCAAAGAATTCTGGAAAATTCGTGAATTTTTTATTAAGAACAATAGAGATATTCGAAATTCGAAAGACTTTCAGAATTTCATCGTTTTAAAAAAAATCTTAAAATTTTTGTCTCGTTTTATTCTATGGATTCGAGATTTTATCAATGAATTCTGGAAAACTATGGTTTTTTTTTTCAAAAAATTGAGATATTTGAAATCCAAAATTTCACTAAAATTCCATTGTTTACTATTTCTTTTATATTTTTTAGCATTTTTTTGACATCTTTTTTTTTATTTCACCTATCTAAACTTGTCAAAAAATTATGTAAATTTTTTTAGTGTTTTATTATACGGATTATAGATTTTAACAATGAATTCTGGAAAATTCTTGATTTTAGATATTTTAAATCCAAAACATTTTCAAAATTCTATCGTTTACTATTTGTTTTTGGATTTTTTAGTATTTTTGACATTTTTTTCTATTTTACCTATATATTTGTCAAAAAACTTTGGAACTTTTTGTGGTGTTTTATTTTATGGACTAGAGATTTTATGAAAGAGTTTTGGAAAATTCCAAAATTCTTTTTTTTTAAGAAATAGAAATATTTGAAATCGAATATTTTTGAAAATCTCCATCGTTTACTATTCCTTTTTTTATTTTTTTGACATGTTTTTTCTATTTCACCTATCTATACTAGTCAAAAAATTCTGAAAATTTTCTAGATTTTTATTGTATTGATTAGAGATTTTATGAAAGAGTTTCGAAAAATTCCAAAATTCTTTTTTTTAAGAAATAGAGATATTTGAAATCCAATATTTTTGAAAAACTCCATCGTTTACTATTCCCTTTTTTTATTTTTTTGACATGTTTTTTTCTATTTCAACTATCCATACTAGTCAAAAAATTCTGAAAATTTTTAAGTTTTTTATTGTACCGATTAGAGATTTTATCAATCAAGTATGAAAATTTGTGGATTTTTTTTAAATAGAGATATTTCAAATCATATTTTTTTTCAAAAATCCATCGTTTACTATTTCGCTTTTATTTTTTTGGCTTCTGTTTTTCTCTTTCACCTATTCATACTTGTCAAAAAATTATGGAAATTTTGTAGTGTTTTATTGGATAGATTAGAGATTTTATCAACGAATTATGGAAAATTCTAAAAGTTCTTTTAAAAAATGATATGTGAAATAATTTTTTTTCTACAATTCCACGGTTTACTATTTGTTTTTTTTTATTTTTTTAGTATTTTTGACATTTTCGTTTCTATTTCATCTATCTATACTTGTCAAAAAATTATGGAAATTTTTATGGTGTTTTATTTTATGGATTAAAGATTTTATCAAAGAATTTTGGAAAATCATGGAATATTTTTCTGAAAAAAGTATAGATATTTTAAATCCAAAATTCTTAATAAATTCCATCATTTACTATTTAGTTTTTATTTTTTTAGTATTTTTGACATTTTTTTTATTTCAACTATCCAAACTTGTCAAAAAATGATTGAAATTTTTGTGGTGTTTTATTATACGAATTATAGATTTTATGAAAGAATTATGGAAAATTCTTGAATTTTTATTAAGAAAAATAAAGATATTTGAAATCCAAATTATTTTCAAAATTCCATTGTTTTCTATTTGCTTTTTGACTTTTAGTATTTTTGACATCTTGTTTCTATTTTACCTATCTATATTTGTCAAAAAAATTTGGAAATTTTTGTGGTGTTTTATTGTATGGATTAGAGATTTTATGAAAGAATTTTCGAAAATTCTAGAATTTTTTTTAAATAGAGATATCTGATATCGAATGTTTTTGTGGTGTTTTATTATACTGAGTAGAGATTTTATCAAACAACTCTAGAAAATTATGAATTTTTTAAGAAAAACAGAGATATTTGAAATCTAAATTTTTTCCAAAACTCCATCGTTTCTATTGTTTTTTAATTTTTTTTCAATTTTTGACATCTATTTTTCCGTTTCACCTATCCATACATGTTAAAAAGTTATGCAAATTTCTGTGGTATTTTATTGTATGGATTAAAGATTTTATGAAAGAATTCTGGAAAATTCTGGATTTTTTTTAAATAGAGATATTTGAAATAGAAGATTTATGTGGTGTTTTATTGTACTAAGTTGAAATTTTATCAAACAACACTGGAAAATTATGGATTCTTTTAAGAAAAATAGATATATTTGAAATCCATTTTTTTTCCAAAACTCCATCATTTACTATTTTTTTGAATTTTTTGACATCTTTTTCTGTATTTGACCTATTCATACTTGTTAAAAAGTTATGAAAATTTTGATGGTGTTTTAATGGATGGATTAGACATTTTATTAACAAATTCTGAAAAATTCTATATGTTTTTGAAAATACAAATATTTGAAATCCAAAATCTTTTCCAAATTCCATAGTTTTGCTATTTATTTTTTTTAGTATTTTTGACATCTTTTATCCATTTTACCTATCTATAGTTGTCAAAAAGTTCTTAAAATTTTTGTGTTGTTTTCTTGTATGGATTCGAGATTTTATCAAAGAATTCTGAAAAATTATGATTTTTTTCAAAAAAATAAAGATATTTGAAGTCCAAAATTTCTGCAAAATTCCAATGTTTACCATTTGTTTTTTTTATTTTTCTAGCATATTTCATATCTTTTTTTTTCTATTTCACCTATCCAAAGTTGACAAAAAATTATGGAAATTTTAGTAGAGTTTTATTATATGAATTATAGATTTTGTCAAATGATTCTGGAAAATTCTTGATTTTCTTAAAAAAAATAGAGATATGTGAAATCCAAAACATTTTCAAAATTCTATCATTTATTATTTGTTTTTTGATTGTTTAGTATTTTTGACATTTTTTTATTTTTACCAATATATTTGACATCTTTTTGTCTCTTTCACTTATCCATACTTGTCAAAAAATTATTGAAATTTTTGAAGTGTTTTATTGGATGGATTAGAGATTTTATCAACAAATTCTGGAAAATTGTTGAAGTTCTTTTAAAAAGATATAGATATGTGAAATAATTTTTTTTCCAAAATTCCATGATTTACTATTTGTTTTTTTAGTATTTTTCATATTTTCTTTTCTATTTCATCTATATGTACGTGTCAAAAAATTCAAAAAAACAACTATGGAAAATTATGTATTCTTTTAAGAAAAATAGATATTTGAAATCCAATTTTTTTCTAAAATTCCATCGATTACTATTGTTTTTTTTATTTTTTGAATTTTTTGACATCTTTTTTCACCTATCCATACTTGTTAAAAAGATATGAAAATTTTTATAGTGTTTTATTGGATGGATTGGACATTTTATCAATAAATTCTGAGATATTCTAGATGTTTTTTTAAAAATACAAATATTTGAAATTCAATTTTTTTTTCAAATTCCATAGGTTTGATATTTCCAAATTCAATCTTTTATCCATTGTACATATCTTTAGTTGTCAAAAAAAGTTATTAAAATTTTTGTGTTGTGTTATTGTATAGATTTGAGATTTTATCAAAAAATTCTGGAAAATTATGATTTCTTTTTCAAAAAATAGAGATATTTGAAATCCAAAATTTTTCCAAAATTCTATTGTTTACTATTTGTTTTTTATTTTTTTAGCATTTTTGACATCTTTTTTTTCTATTTTACCTATCCAAACTTGTCAAAAAATTATGAAAATTTTTGTAGTGTTTTATTATACTGATTATAGATTTTATAAAAGAATTATGAAAAATTGTTGAATTATTTTAAGAAAAATAGAGATATTTGAAATCCAAAACATCCGCAAAATTCTATCGTTTACTATTTATTTTTTGATTTTATAGTATTTTTGACATTTTATTTTCTATTTTACCTAAATATTTGTCAAAAAATTGTAGAAATTTTTGTAGTGTTATATTGTGTGAACCACTTATTTGAATTGAGCTAACCACTTAGACCTTCCACTCCTGAGACACATGTGTGTGTGTTCCAAAACTACACACAGCGAACCACTTAGGTGAACTGAGCTAACCACTTAGACCTACCACCCTTGAGACACATGTGTGTGTTCCAAAATTACACACAGCGAATCACTTATTTGAACTGAGCTAACCACTTAGACATTCCAACCCTGAGACACATGTATGTGTTCCAAAATTACACATAGCGAACCACTTATTTGAACTGGGCTAACCACTTAGACATTCCACCCCTGAGACACATGTGTGTGTTCCAAAATTACACACAGCGAACCACTTATTTGAACTGAGCTAACCACTTAGTGTTTTCACCCCTCAGACATGTGTGTGTTCCAAAAGTACACACAGCGAACCACTTATTTGAACTGAGCTAACCACTTAGTGTTTTAACCCCTCAGACACGTGTGTGTTGCAAAACTACACACAAGGAACCACTTATTTGAACTGAGCTAACCACTTAGACATTCCACCACTGAAACACATGTGTGTGTTCCAAAATTACACACAGCGAACCACTTATTTGAACTGAGCTAACCACTTAATGTTTTCACCCCTCAGACACGTGTGTGTTCCAAAACTACATATAGCGAACCACTTATTTGAACTGAGCTAACCACTTAGACCTTCCACTCCTGAGACACATGTGTATGTTTCAAAACTACGCACAATGAACCACTTAGGTGAACTGAGCTAACCACTTAGACCTACCACCCCTAAGACACATGTGTGTGTTCCAAAATTACACACAGCGAACCACTTATTTGAACTAAGCTAACCACTTAGACATTCTACCCCTAAGACACATGTGTTCTAAAACAACTGCATTTTCTCTTTCATTATTATGCGGGACAGCACATGCCACGTCGGAGTGTCAAACGAAAGTAAGAGAAAATGCGGTGTCAAAGTATCATTTTCCTTTGGGCTTAGCCCAATTAGGAATGAGATTAATTAAAGATAAATAGGGGTTGATAGATTTGGCTTAATCATTTGGCAGTGTAAGAAAATTGGAACATAAAGGTATTAGATGTGGATTTTGCTCCCAATCGAAGCATTGTGTGGCTGTAATGGCCAAGATAGGTTTCTTGCCACCTAATAAAAAAGGAAAAGGAACTTGGGTTTTGATGCATTTTTCTCATAACACTATGGGACCCACTAGCTTTATTATATTAGACACCTAATATTTCTATTAATTAGTTTGTTTTTTTTTAAAATATAATATCGTTATAAAAATTATTTTTATCTCATTTCTTTAATTTTTTTAATCTAAAATTTGTAGGAATTTAAGAAAAATATAGAATAAAGAAAAATACAAGGGATTAATTTTTTTCTTCTCTTTTTCTTTTGGGCTTACTTTTAAATAATTTTGATTAAAATCCAAATGGTTATACGCGTCATGCGGGTTTTAATTCAAAAAACGTTTCATTTAGATAATCAAAGGACTGTACGTATCAAGCGATATCTAATACAAAATTTTCTAAAAACAATAAAAATATAAAATTTTCAAAAAGAAAAAAATATATCCAACACCACAACAAACATTTTCAACAAAGAACTACGTAACCCTGATTTTCCATCCCTGATGGAAATATGTAGGAGCAAGGTCAAACCCTTGTCGGGCCCTAAAAATAAAAAAAAAATATTTTTTTTATTTCATCTACATTTTGTTTCTTTTTGGAAAATAAACATTTTGAAAATAGCACTCATTTTACTTGTTTAATTAAAGGTACCGTCTTAGGATGGGCGTTGTGGGGGGTGCTAATACCTTCCCCACACATAATTGACACCCGGACCTGGATACGGTTTTCGCAGACTAGCCTTATCCTTGTTTTTTCTGGTTTTTCCATAGTTTTCCATAAAAACTATGGTGGCGACTCCCTTTTCTAAAATTTTCAAAATTATTATTATAAACTCTTTTCGAAACGCCGTCCCCATCGTGATCTCGGTTGCGACAAGGTAAAACGGATAAAAGATGTCGAAAATACAAAAAAAACAAATAGCAAAACTATAGAATTTGGAAAAAAATTTGGATTTCAAATATTTGTATTTTTAAAAAACATCTATAATTTTTCAGAATTTGTTGATAAAATGTCTAATCCATCCAATAAAACAATATAAAAATTTCCATCACTTTTTAACAAGTATGGATAGGTGAAATAGAAAAAAAAAATTTCAAAGAATTAAAAAAATAAATAAAAATAATAAATGATGGAGTTTTGGAATAAAAAAATGGATTTCAAATATCTCTATTTTTCTTAAAAGAATCCATAACTTTCCAGTGTTGTTTGATAAAATTTCAACTCAGTACAATAAAATACCACATAAATCTTCGATATCAAATATCTCTATTTTAAAAAAAAAATCCAAAACTTTTCAAAATTCTTTCATAAAATTTTTAATCCATACAATAAAACACCACAAAAATTTTCATAACTTTTTAACATGTATGGATAGGTGAAATAGAAAAAAAGATGTAAAAAAATTAAAAAAAGTAGTAAACGATGGAGTTTTGGAAAGAATTTGGATTTAAATATCTTTGTTTTTCTTAAAAAATTCATAATTTTCTAGAGCTGTTTGATAAAATCTCTACTTAGTATAATAAAACACCACAAAAATATTCGATTTCAAATATCTCTATTTAAAAAAAAATCTAGAATTTTCCATAATTCCTTATAAAATCTCTAATCCATACAATAAAACACCACAAAAATTTCCAAATTTTTTTTGACAAATATAGATAGGTAAAATAGAAAAAAGATGTAAAAAACACTAAAAAGTAAAAAAGCAAATAGAAAACGATGAAATTTTGAAAATAATTTGGATTTCAAATATCTCTATTTTTCTTAATAAAAATTCAAGAATTTTCTAGAATTCTTTGATAAAATCTATAATTCGTATAATAAAACACCACAGAAATTTCTATAATTTCTTGACAAGTTTGGATAGGTGAAATAAAAAAAAAGATGTCAAAAATGCTAAAAAATTAAAAACTAAATACTAAACGAGGAAATTTAGTAAGAATTTTAGATTTAAAATATTTATATTTTTTTAGAAAAATATTTCATGATTTTCCAAAATTCTTTGATAAAGTCTCTAATCTATAAAATAAAACACTATAAAATTTTTTAGAATTTTTTGACAAGTACAGATAGATGAAATAGAAAATCTTTTAATATTGTTTTTTTTTAGAATTTTTGGCATCTTTTTTTCCTATTTCACCTGTCCAAACTTGTCAAAAAATTCTAAACATTTTTTGTGGTGCTTTATTATACGGATTATAAATTTTATCAGAGAATTCTGGAAAATTCTTGAATTTTTATTAAAAAAAATAGAGATATTTGAAATACAAAATATTTTCATAATTCCATTGTTTAATATTTATTTTTTGATTTTTTAGTATTTTTGACATCTGTTTTTCTATTTTACCTATCTATAGTTGTCAAAAAAATTCTTAAAATTTTTGTGTTGTATTTTATGGATCCGAGATTTTATCAAAGAATTTTGAAAAACTATGGTTTTTTTTTTCAAAAAAAATTGAGATATTTGAAATAAAAAATTTCACATAAAATTCCATCGTTTACTATTTCTTTAGCATTCTTTACATCTCTTTTTCTATTTTACCTATCCAAACTTGTTAAAAAATTATGGAAACTTTTGTAGTGTTTTATTATATAGATTATAGATTTTATCAATGAATTATGAAAAATTCTTGATTTTTTTAAGAAAAATAAAGATATTTTAAAGCCAAAACATTTTCAAAAGTCTATAGTTTACTATTTGTTTTTTGATTTTTTAGTATTTTTGACATTTTTTATTCTATTTTGCCTATATATTTGTCAAAAAAATTGGAAATTTTTGTCATTTTTTATTTTATGGACTAGAGATTTTGTGAAAGAATTTTGGAAAAGTCTGGAATACTTTTTTTTAAGAAATAGAGATATTTAAAATCGAATATTTTTGAAAAACTCCATCCTTTACTATTTCCATTATTATTTTTTTGACATCTTTTTTTCTGTTTCATGTATCCACACCAGTCAAAAAATTCTGAAATTTATTGTGATGTTTTATTGTACTGATTAGAGATTTTATCAAACAACTCTATAAAATTGTGGATTTTTAAAGAAAAATAGAGATATTTGAAATCCAATTTTTTTTCTAAAACTCCATTGTTTATAATTTTTTTTTTATTTTCTTGACATCTTTTTTTCTCTTTCACCTATCCATACTTGTCCAAAAATTATAAAAATTTTGTAGTGTTTTATTGGAAGGATTAGAAATTTTATCAATGAATTCTGGAAATTTCTAGAAGTTGTCTTAAAAAAATATAGATATCTGAAATAATTTTTTCTCCAAAATTCCACAGTTTACTATTTTGTTTTTTTTTATTATTTTTCACATTTTGTTTTCTATTTTATTAATAAACTCTAGAAATTTTTATGTTCTTTTATTTTATGGATTAGAGATTTTATCAAAGAAGTTTTAGAAAATCATGGAACATTTTTTATAAAAAATATAAACATTTGAAATCAAAAGTTATTCATAAATTCCATTGTTTAATATTTGTTTTTTTTTATTTTTTTAGCATTTTTAACATCTTTTTTTCCCATTTCACCTTTCCAAACTTGTCAAAAAATTCTAAACATTTTTGTGGTGCTTTATTATACGGATTTTAGATTTTATCATAAAATTATGGAAAATTCTTGAATTTTTATTAAGAAAAATAGAGATATTTGAAACACAACATTTTCATAATTTTATCGTTTACTATTTGCTTTTTGATTTTTTAATATTTTTGATAATTTTTTTCTATTTTACCTGTCTATAGTTGTCAAAAAATTCTTAAAATTTTTGTGTTGTATTGTATGGGTCCAAGATTTTATCAAAGAATTCTGCAAAACTATGGTTTTTTTAAAAAAAAAATTGAGATATTTGAAATAAAAATTTCACCAAAATTCCATTGTTTACTATTTCTTTTTTATTGTTTTAGCATTTTTTTTACATCTTTTTTTCTATTTCACCCATCCAAATTTGTTAAAAAATTATGGAAATTTTTATAGTGTTTTATTATACAGATTATATATTTTATCAATGAATTCTGTAAAATTCTTGATTTAAAAACAAAACATTTTCAAAAGTCTATAATTTACTATTTATTTTTTGACATTTTTTTTTTCTATTTTACCTATATATTTGTCAAACTATTCCCTTTCTTTATTTTTTGACATCTTTTTTTCTATTTCACATATCCACACTAGTCAAAAAATTCTGAAATTTATTGTGATGTTTTATTGTACTGATTAGAGATTTTATCAAACAACTCTGTAAAATTCTAGACTTTTTAAACAAAAATAGAGATATTTGAAATCCAATTTTTTTTCCAAAACTCCATCGTTTACTATTTGGTTTTTATTTTTTTTGACATCTTTTTTTTTCTTTCACCTATCCATACTTGTCAAAAAATTATGGAAACTTTAGTGGTGTTTTATTTTATATAGAGATTTTATGAAAGAATGTTAGAAAATTATGGAATTATTTTTTTTAAGAAATAGAGATATTTTTCAAAAATTCTATCGTTTACTATTCGCTTTTTTATTTTATTAACATCTTTTTTTCTATTTCACCTCTCCATACTAGTCAAAAAACTTTAAATTTTTTTATGATGTTTTAAAGATTTTATCAAACAACTCTGGAAATTGTACCGATTAAAGATTTTATCAAACAACTCTGGAAAATTATGGATTTTTTTAAAGAAAAATAGAGATATTTCAAATCCAATTTTTTTCCAATATGAAATCTAATTTTTTTCCAAAACTCATCGTTTACTATTTTTTTTGACATCTTTTTTTCTCTTTCACCTATCTATACTTGTCAAAAAATTGTGGAAATTTTTGTATTGTTTTATTGGAAGGATTAGAGATTGTATCAGCGAATTCTGGAAATTTCTAAAAATTCTTTTAAAAAAATATAGATATGTGAAATATTTTTTTTCCAATATTCTGCGGTTTACTATTTGTTTTTTTTTTATTTTTTTATTTTCGACATTTCATTTTCTATTTCAACTATCAGTACTTGTTAAAAAAATTTGGAAATTTTTATGTTCTTTTATTTTATGGATTAGAGATTTTATCAAAGAATTTTAGAAAACCATGGAATATTTTTCTAAAAAAAATATAGACATTTGAAATCCAAAATTCTTCGTAAATTCCATCGTTTACTGTTTTTTTTTTTTTTTAGCATTTTTGACATCTTTTTTTCCTATTTGACCTATTGAAACTTGTCAAAAAATTCTAAACATTTTTGTGGTGATTTATTATATGGACTATAGATTTTATTAGAGAATTATGCAATATTCTTGAATTTTTATTAAGAAAAATAGAGATATTTGAAATACAAAACATTTTCAGAATTCCATTGTGTACTTTGCTTTTTGATTTTTTAGTATTTTTGACATATTTTTTTCTATTCTACGTGTCTATTGTTGACAAAAAAAATCTTAAAATTTTTGTGTTGTATTATATGGATCCGAGATTTTACCAAAAAATTCTGCAAAACTATGGGTTTTTTTTATAAAATTTGAGATATTTGAAATCCAAAATTTTACCAAAATTCCATCGTTTACTATTTCTTTTTTATTTTTTTTGCATTTTTTACATCTTTTTTTTTTCTATTTTACCTATCCAAACTTGTTAAAAATTTATGGTAATTTTGTAGTGTTTTATTATATAGATTTTAGATTTTATCAATGAATTCTGAAAAATTATTCATTTTTTTTAAGAAAAATAAAGATATTTTACATCCAAAACATTTTCAAAGTCTATAGTTTACAATTTTTATTATTTTTAGAATTTTTGACATTTTTTTCCTATTTTGCCTATATATTTGTCAAAATATTGGAAACTTTGGTGGTTTTTTATTTTATGGACTAGATATTTTGTGAAAGATTTTTGGAAAATTTTGGAATTATTTTTTTTAAGAAATAGAGATATTTGAAATCGAATATTTTTGAAAAACTCCATTTACTATTCGTTTTTTTATTTTTTTGACATATTTCTATTTCACGTCTCAATACTGGTCAAAAAATTCTGAAATTTATTATGATGTTTGTTAGTATTCTCACGATACTTAAGGATTTGATGAAGCCATGCAAGACATGACTAGCAAGCCAAAGCAAGCAAGTGGAAATGTGTTCTAGGCTGTGTCTTAGTGTGAGTGAGTATGATTGGCCGTGAAAGAGAACCTATGCACATCTAAGGAGAAGTTCATTAGCACATAGTTTAAATGATTTAAATCAAACTATAAAAAAGGTTTTAACTTCAATTAAAAACAGTTTTGGAAATTAAAGTACTAAACTATCAGTTAAAAACTGTTTTGGAAAATAAAGTACTGAACTATTGTAAACTGATTTCAGATTGAGCCGAATCAATTTATTCGTGTCTGAGCTTAACTGAATTAACTATTTTCTGAAAATCTGGTTTGAGCTCTTCTTCTGTAATATAGTGGGTTTTTCAAGTGCGAAAAACAAGAAAAAGAAAGAGAGAATAGAGAAAAGAAAGAAGAGAGATACATTTTTGAAAAACAAAATCTTCTGAAATTCATTTGTGAGAACTACTGTGAGAGATTTGTTGTTTTCATAATAATCATTTTCGAAAGAGGGCTTTTACTTGAAGAATCAATTATGACTAAAGTGTGCTACTTGGTTTCTTCAAGACTGTGTACAGGCCTTTCTTTCTGTGCCAATCAGGGAGTTTTTCTAAACCCTTCTTGATCCTTTTTGAATCAAGATTTGAGGTGTATTCATTGTAATTCTGTGAAATTCATTGAACGTTTGTACTGGTTTAGGCTTTAGAAGTAAGCCTGTGTTTTCTACTGAAATTGATTGGAAGCTGCAGGGAGCAGTTTGTCAATTTGCAGGGTTCTTGATTTCTACGGGTAGTAGAAATTGACTGGTCTGGGCTATAGGAGTTAGCCTGGGGTTTTCTGCTGAAATTGATTGGGAGCTGCGGGGAGCAGTTGATCAATTTAGTAGGGTTCTGATTTCTACAGGAAGTAGAAATTGACTGGTTTGGGCTATAGGAATTAGCCTGGTGTTTCTGCTGAAATTGATTGGAGGCTACGGGGAGCAGTAGATCATTTTAGCAGGGTTCTGATTTCTACGAGGAGTAGGAATTGGTTGATTAATTGTATGTGAACAATTAATTGAGTTAGTGGAACTTTATTTGCAAGTGGTGCAGAGAAGACTGGACGTAGCCCTGTGTGGTGAACCAGTATAAAATTGATTGTGTCTCTTCTTCTTGAACTCTTTTCTTATAATCTTGATTTGTTCTTGCACTGCACATTGAATTAAATTGAAAGATTGAATTAATTTTTTGTAATCTTGATAAAACTGGTTTAAGTCCTCTGCTAAATATTGATGTGTGCATTGTAACTTGAATTGTGTGTTGATTCTAATTATTCTACTGTAGTTGTTCATGAAATCTTGATTAACAGACTATTTCTTTTCAAACATTGTATTACATACTGCATTAACTGGAAATTGATTGCATTGCTGGAAAATTTAATAATCTGCAATATCACATATTAGTTTTAATTCTGAACAAATTTGATCTGAAAGTTGTTCTGTAATGTTAGGAATCTGAGTTTCTGCATACTTAAGAGTTCATTACTGCAGTGTGATTCTTGATACTTTTACTGCAAGATTTGTGTATTTGATCCTGTGCTGACATTGAAATTAACTGATAATTGACTTTGGCTGAATTACTGTAATACTGCAGAATTGGTATCATTGTTGTGTGTTCTTGGTGCAACTGTATAATTGAATCTGCATTTTGACTAATTTTCAAATCTGTATTATTTTCTAGAGTTAAGAGACTTTATCAGATTTGTTAATATTGACTTAAATTAAAAGTAGAGCTGAATTAAGTGTTTTAGATTTGTATTTTTGTAATTTTGTTTCTCTTTGTTCTCATTCATAGTTTGATTTTTGTGTGGTTCTGCTCTGAGAGTATATTGCTATTGAAACTGTGTGAACTTGACTTGCTTAAAGTGCTGCAGTGAAATTGCAATTTTGTGTGATTGAGAATCTGTTGTGTGCTTATATCTGTCTGTGTAACAAATTGATTCCTTCGTGCTTTGAATCAATTTATTTCTTTACTGCACTCTATATCTTTAGCACCAAGATTCATTAAAGTTTTTCAGATTGCGAAAATTATTTTCAAAGGTTTAAATTGGGAAAAATCTTTCAGTTCAATTCACCCCCCCTCTTGAACTCAGCCTAAAACGTTTTCAATGTTTTATTGTACTGATTAGAGATTTTATCAAACAATTCTGTAAAATTGTGGATTTTTTAAAGAAAAATTGTGATATTTGAAATCTAATCTTTTTCCAAAACTCCATCATTTATATGTGCTTTTTATTTTTTTTGACATCTTTTTTTTTTTCTTTCACCTATCCATACTTGTCAAAAAATTATGTAAATTTTTGTGGTGTTTAATTGTATGGATTAGAGTTTTTATGAAGGAATTTTGGAAAATTCTGGAATTATTTTTTTTAAGAAATAGAGATATTTGAAATCAAATATTTTTCAAAAACTCCATCGTTTACTATTCATTTTTTTTTAATTTTTTGACGTCTTTTTTTCTATTTCACCTATCCATACTAGTCAAAAAATTTTGAATTTTTTTAAAGGAAAATTGAGATATTTGAAATCCAATTTGAAATCCAAATTTTTTCCAAAACTCCATCGTTTACTATTTTTGTTTACATCTTTTTTTCTCTTTCTAATGGAGTACGCCCCAACGACATTAACCAAAGAATAAAGAGAACAAAGAGCCAGGGGGAGAATTAAGAGCTTTCCAAAAGATTAGGCCCATCTCATTCTATTTGGGCTTTTAATAAGCTACTTGAGCCCAAATACAAAAGAAAAAAATCCCTTTGGAGAAAATAGAGTATTAAGGAGAAGTTATTCTCTAATTTTTATAAATTGTTTAGAATAGTTTAGAATAATTTGGGCTTTGTATTTGAGCCAAGTAGAATAAATTTAGGCCTTGTATTTATGGGCCATGTAGTGCAAGTTTGGGCCTTGAGGTCCATAAATAATGTTGGGCTTGATCAAGGAGTCCAAGTAGCACAAGGAGCTCTTTCTTTGTGCCACTTGTCACCACCTTATGAGAGACTTAGAGTGCAAGCTAGGTTTGGGAAGCTTGTCATAGAAGCTAGGGCTAGAAGCTTGTCTTATAAGCTAGAGTTAGAAGCTTGTCTTATAAGCTAGGGTTTCTAGACCTAGCTTCTCCCATACCCTACCTAGATAGCTTGCATGGGAAGCTAAGTAGCTCATCCTTTCTTCTATAAATAAGAGGTCTAGGAACCTCTCTTATAGATTTAATTTGAGTAATGAAATGCTGCCAAATTTTCATCACATTGCCTCAAGTTTCATATTGAGTTCCACATTGAGTTTCTTCTCCTAGAAGCTAGAAGCTCTCTCTTAAAGGTTGGCTTAACCTCCTTCAAGGCTTTCACCACCTACTTCACCATAACCGCCATACTTCTTACATACGTTTGCTTCCTCCATGGTTCCTCTTCCATTCTCCATTGCTTCCGCATCAAGAGAAGCTCCTTCCATGCCATTTTTTGGTGCAACAAAGCTTCAACAAGCGCTACATCCATTGGAGCTTGCACAAGAAGCTAAGGCACCTAGGAGCTCCTCCATCACTTTCACCTATCCATACTTGTCAAAAAATTATGGAATTTTTGTACTGTTTTATTCGAAGGATTAGAGATTTTATCAACGAATTCTATAAATTTCTAAAAGTTCTTTTAGAAACATATAGATATGTGAAATAATTTTTTTCCAAAATTCCACGTTTTACTATTTGTTTTTTTTTTTACTATTTTTGGCATTTTATTTTCTATTTCAACTATCTGTACTTGTCAAAAAATTCTAGAACTTTTTATGTTCTTTTATTTTATGGATTAGAGTTTTTATCAAAGAATTTTAGAAAATCATAGAATATTTTTCTAAAAAAATATAGACATTTGAAATCCAAAATTCTTCGTAAATTCCTTCTTTTACTATTTGTTTTTTTTTTAGAATTTTTGACATAATTTTTTCCTATTTCACCTATCCAAACTTGTCAAAAAATTCTAAACATTTTTTGTCAGAGTTTAAACAGATTATAAGATTTTATCAGAGAATTTTGGAAAATTCTTGAATTTTTATTAAGAAAAATAGTGATATTTGAAATACAAAACATTTTCAAAATTCCATTATTTACTATTTGCTTTTTTCTTTTTTAGTATTTTTGACATTTTTTTTCTATTCTACCTGTCTATTGTTGTCAAAAGAATTCTTAAAATTTTTGTGTTGTTTTTTTGTATAGATCCGAGATTTTATCAAAGAATTCTGCAAAACTATGATTTTTGTTTTTCAAAAAAATAGAGATATTTGAAATCCAAAATTTCACCAAAATTCCATCGTTTACTATTTCTTTTTTATTTTTTTACCATTTTCGACATCTTTTTTTCTATTTTACCGATCCATACTAGTTTAAAAATTCTGAAAATTTTATGATGTTTTATTGTACCTATTATTAGATATTTTATCAAACTACTTCGAAAAATTGTGGATTTTTTTAAAGAAAAATATAGATATTTCAAATTCGATTTTTTTCCAAAACTCCATCATTTACTATTCCATTTTTATTTTTTTGACGTCTTTTTTTTCTCTCTTTCACCTATCTATACTTATCATAAAAATTGTGAAAATTTTTGTAGTGTTTTATTGGATAGTTTAGAGATTTTATCAATGAATTATGGATAATTCCAAAAGTTCTTTAAAAAAATATAGAGATGTGAATAAATTTTCTATAAAACTCCACGGTTTAATATTTGTTTTTTTTTTTTTTTTTTTTTGTATTTTTGATATTTTCTTTTCTATTTGTTTTATTATATAGATTATAGATTTTATCAATGAATTCTGAAAAATTCTTGATTTTTTAAGAAAAATAAAGATATTTTAAATCCAAAACATTTTCAAAAGTTTATAGTTTACTATTTTCTTTTTGATTTTTTAGTATTTTTGACATTTTTTTTTCTATTTTACCTATATATTTGTCCAAAAACACTAGAAATTTTTGTGGTTTTTTATTTTATGGACTAGAGATTTTGTGAAAGAATTTTGGAAAATTCTGGAATTCTTTTATTTTTAAGAAATAGAGATATTTGAAATCGATTATTTTTTAAAAACTCCATCGTTTACAATTTGCTTTTTTATTTTTTTGACATCTTTCTTTCTATTTCACGTATCCATACTAGTCAAAAAATTTTGAAATTTATTGTAATGTTTTATTGTACTGATTAGAGATTTTATCAAACAACTCTGTATTGTAGATCTTTTAAAGAAAAGTACAGATATTTAAAATCCAATTTTTTTCCAAAACTCCATCGTTTACTATTTTTTTGACATCTTTTTTCTCTTTCACCTCTCCATACTTGTCAAAAAATTATGGAAATTTTTGTAGTGTTTTATTGGAAGGATTAGAGATTTTATCAATGAATTCTGAAAATATCTAAAAGTTGTTTTAAAAAAATATAAATATGTGGAATAATTTTTTTTCCAAAATTTCGCAGTTTACTATTTGTTTTTTTTATTTTTCTCATTTTCTTTTCTATTTTATCAATAAATTCTAGAAATTTTTATGTTCTTTTATTTTATGGAATAGAGATTTTATCAAAGAATTTTAGAAAATCATGGAACATGTTTTATAAAAAAATATAGACACTTGAAATAAAAAATTATTCATAAATTTCATCGTTTATTATTTGATTTTTTATTTTTTTAGCATTTTTGATATCTTTTTTTTTTCCTATTTCACCTGTCCAAACTTGTTAAAAAATTCTAAACAGTTTTGTGGTGCTTTATTATACGTATCCATACTAGTCAAAAAATTCTGAAATTTATTGTGAGTTTTTATTGTACTAATTAGAGATTTTATCAAACAACTCTGTAAAATTATGGATTTTTTAATGAAACATAGAGATATTTGAAATCCAATTTTTTTCCAAAACTCCATCATTTACTATTTGGCGTTTATATTTTTGACATCTTTTTTTTCTCTTTCACCTATCCATACTTGTCAAAAAATTATGGAAATTTTTGTGGTCTTCTATTGTATGGATTAGAGTTTTTATGAAATAATTTTGAAAACTTCTGGAGTTTTTTTTTTTTAAGAAAAAAGAGATATTTGAAATCGAATATTTTTCAAAAACTCCATCATTTAATATTTGCTTTTTTATTTGTTTGACATCTTTTTTCTATTTCACCTATCCATACTAGTCAAAAAATTATGAATTTCATTTGTGATGTTTTATTGTACCGATTAAAGATTTTATCAAACAACTCTGGGATATTGTGGTTTTTTTAAAGAAAAATATAGATATTTGAAATTAAATTTTTTTCCAATTTGAAATCCAAATTTTTCCAAAACTCCATCGTTTACTATTTTTTTTTACATCTTTTTTTCTCTTTCACGTATCCATACTTGTCAAAAAATTATGGAAATTTTTGTAGTGTTTTATTTGAAGGATTAGAGATTTTATCAGCAAATTCTGGAAATTTCTAAAAGTTCTTTTAGATATGTGAAATATTTTTTTTCCAAAATTTTGTAGTTTACTATTAATTTATTTTTTATTTTTTTATTATTTTTGACATTTTATTTTCTATTTCAACTATCTATACTTGTTAAAAAAATTCTGAAACTTTTTTTATGTTCTTTTATTTTATGGATTAGAGATTTTATCAAAGAATTTTTAAAAATCATTGAATATTTTTTTAAAAAATATAGACATTTGAAATTCAAAATTCTTCGTAAATTTCATCATTTACTATTTTTTTCTTTATTTTTTTACCATTTTTCACATTTTTTCTTATTTCAACTCTCCAAACTTGTCAAAATATTCTAAACATTTTTGTGGTGATTTATTATACGGATTATAAATTTTATTAGAGAATTATGGAAAATTCTTGAATTTTTATTAAGAAAAATGGAGATATTTGAAATACAAAATATTTTTAGAATTTCATCGTTTACTATTTGCTTTTTGATTTTTTAATATTTTTGACATCTATTTTCTATTTTACTTGTTTATTGTTGTCAAAAAAATTCTGAAAATTTTTGTGTTGTATTATATGGATTCGAGATTTCATCAAAGAATTCTGCAAAACTATGGTTTGTTTTTTTTTCAAAAAATTTGATATTTGAAATCCAAAATTTCACCAAAATTTCATCATTTACTATTTCCTTTTTATTTTTTTAGCATTTTCTACATCTTTTTTCTATTTAACCTATCTAATCTTGTAGCATTATGGAAATTTTTGTAGTGTTTTATTATACAGATTATAGATTTTATCAATGAATTCTGAAAAATTCTTGATTTCTTTATGAAAAATAAAGAATATTTTAAATCCAAAACATTTTTAATAGTCTATAGTTTACTATTTTTTTTTTTTTTATTTTTTAGTATTTTTGATATTTTTTTCTATTTTACCTATATTTTTGTCAAAAAAATTGGAAATTTTTGTGGTTTTTTATTTTATGGACTAGAGATTTTGTCAAAGAATTTTGGAAAATTTTGGAATTCTTTTTTTTAAGAAATAAACATATTTGAAATTGAATATTTTTGAAAAACTCCATCGTTTACTATTCGCTTTTTTATTTTTTTGACATCTTTTTTTCTATTTCACGTATCCATATTAGTCAAAAAATTCTGAAATTTATTGTGATGTTTTATTGTACTGATCAGAGATTTTATCAAACAACTCTGTAAAATTGTTGAATTTTTAAAGAAAAATAGAATTATTTGAAATTCAATTTTTTTTCTAAAACTCCATCTTTTACTATTTGGTATTTATGTTTTGGACATCTTTTTTTCTCTTTCGCCTATTCATAATTGTCAAAGAATTATGGAAAGTTTTGTGGTCTTTTATTGTATGGATTAGAGTTTTTATGAAAGAATTTTGGAAAATTCTTGAGTTCTTTTTTACAAGAAATAGAGATATTTGAAATCAAATATTTTTCAAAAACTCCATTGTTTACTATTCGCTATTTTATTTTTTTGACATCTTTTTTCTATTTCACCTATCCATACTAGTCAAAAAATTTTGAATTTTTTTGTGATGTTTTATTGTACCGATTAAAGATTTTATCAAACAACTCTAGAAAATTATGGACTTTTTTAAAGAAAAATAGAGATATTTGAAATCCAATTTTTTACCAATTTGAAATCCAATTTTTTTTCCAAAACTCTATCGTTTACTATTTTTTTTTTACATCTTTTTTTCACTCTTTCACCTATCCATATTTGTCAAAAAATTATGAAAATTTTTGTGGTATTTTATTGTATGGATTAGAGATTTTATGAAAGAATTCTGGAAAATTGTCGAATTTATTTTTTTTAAAATAAAGATATCTGAAATCGAAGTTTTATGTTGTGTTTTATTATACTGAGTAAAGATTTTATCAAACAACTGTGGAAAATTGTGGATTATTTTAAGAAAAATAGAGATACTTGAAATCCAATTTTTTTTCCAAAACTCCACCGTTTACTATTGTTTTTTTTAATTTGTTGATATCTTTTTTTCTTTTTCACCTATCAATATTTGTTAAAAAGTTATGGAGATATTTTTGTTTTATTGGATGTATTGTTCATTTAATCAACAAATATTTGAAATCCAAAATTTTTTCCAAATTCCATAGTTTTGCTTTTTTTTATTAATTTTTTAATATTTTTGACATGTTTTATCCGTTTTACCTATCTATAGTTGTGAAAAAATTCTTAAAGTTTTTATGTTGTTTTATTGTATGGATTCAAGATTTTATCAAATAATTCTGGAAAATTATGGATTCTTTTAAGAAAAATAGAGATATTTGAAATCTAATTTTTTTTCCAAAACTCAATTGTTTACTATTGTTTTTATATTTTTTGAAAAATATAAAATTGTGGATTTTTTTTAAAGAAAAATAGAGATATTTGAAATCCAGTTTTTCTCCAAAACTCCATCGTTTACTATTTTGTTTTTGACATCTTTTTTTCTCTTTCACCTATCCATACTTGTCAAAAAAATTTGGAAATTTTTGAAGTGTTTTATTAGATGGATTAGAGATTTTATCAACGAATTATGAAAAATTCTGGAAGTTCTTTTAAGAAAATATAGATATGTGAAATAACCTTTTTGCAAAATTTCATGGTTTGACATCATTTTTTTGTTATTTTACCTATCTATAGTTGTCAAAAAAATCTTAAAATTTTTTTGTTGTGTTATTGTATGGATTCGAGATTTTATGAAAGAAGTTTGGAAAACTATTGTTTTTTTTCAAATAATTGAGATATTTGAAATCCAAAATTTAAACAAAATTCCATCGTTTACAATTTCTTTTTTATTTTTTTAGCATTTTTTGACATTTTTTTTTCTATTTCACCTATCTAAACTTGTCAAAAAGTTATGTAAATTTGTGTAGTGTTTTATTATATGGATTATAGATTTTAACAATGAATTCTAGAAAATTCTTGATTTTTTTAAGAGAAATAGAGATATTTTAAATCCAAAACATTTTCAAAATCATATCGTTTACTCTTTGCTTTTAGATTTTTTAGTATTTTTGACATTGTTTTCTATTTCACCTATATATTTGTCAAAAAAATTGGATTTTTTTCTGGTGTTTTATTTTATGGACTATTGATTTTATGAAAGAATTTTGGAAAATTCTGAGATTCTTTTTTTAGGAAATAGAGATATTTGGAAAACTCCATCGTTTACTATTCTTTTTTTTTTTGACATCTTTTTTTCTATTTCACCTATCCATACTAGTAAAAAAAATTCTAAAATTTTTTTATGATGTTTTATTGTACCGATTAGAGATTTTATCAAACAAGTCCGGAAATTTGTGGATTTTTTAAAAAGAAAAATAGAGATACTTCAAATCCAATTTTTTTCCAAGAATCCATCGTTTACTATTTCGTTTTTGTTTTTTTGACGTCTTTTTTTTCTTTCACCTATCCATACTTGTTAAAAAATTATGGAAACTTTTGTAGTGTTCTATTGGATGGAATCGAGATTTTATCAACGAATTATGGAAAATTATAAAAGTTCTTTTAAAAAAATATTGATATGTGAAATAAATATTTTTTTTAAATTTCATGGTTTACTATTTATTTTTTATATTTTTAGTATTTTTGACATTTTCTTTTCTATTTCATCTATCTATACTCGTCAAAAAATTCTGGTAATTTTTATGGTATTTTATTTTATGGATTAGAGATTTTATCAAAGAATTTTGAAAAATCATGGAATATTTTTCTAAAAAATTATAGATATTTTAAATCCAAAATTCTTAACAAATTCCATCATTTACTATTTAGTTTTTATTTTCTTAGCATTTTTGACATTTTTTTTATTACACCTATCCAAACTTGTCAAAAAATTAAAGAAATTTTTGTGGTCTTTTATTATGAAAATTATAGATTTTATGAAAGATTTCTAGAAAATTCTTTAGTTTTTATTAAGAAATATAGAGATATTTTAAATCCAAATTATTTTCAAAATTTCATATTTTTCTATTTGCTTTTTGACTTTTTAGAAATATTTGTGGTGTTTTATTGTAGGGATTAGAGATTTTATGAAAGAATTCAGGATAATTCTTGATTTTTTTTTAAATAGATATATTTGAAATCGAATATTTTTGTGGTGTTTTATTATACTGAGTTGAGATTTTATCAAACAACTCTAGAAAATTTTGAATTATTTAAGAAAAACAGAGATATTTGAAATCCAAATTTTTTCCAAAACTCCATCGTTTACTATTGCTTTTTTATTTTTTTGAATTTTTTAACATCTTTTTTTCTATTTCACCTATCCTTACACATTAAAAAGTTATAGAATTTTTTGTGGTGTTTTATTGTATGGATTAAAGATTTTATGAAAGAATTCTGGAAAATTTTGGATTTTTTTTTTTAAAATAGAGATATTTGAAATCAAATATTTATGTGGTGTTTTATTGTACAGAGTTGAAATTTTATCAAACAACACTTAAAAATTATAGATTCTTTTAACAAAAATAGATATGTTTGAAATCCTTTTTTTTTTCAAAACTCCATCATTTACTATTTTTTTTTATTTTTTTGAATTTTTTGACATCTTTTTTTCTATTTCACCTATCCATTCTTGTTAAAAGGTTATGAAATTTTTTATGGTATTTTATTGGATGGATTAGACATTTTATCAACAAATTCTAAAAAATTCTAGATGTTTTTTAATAATACAAATATTTGAAATCCAAATTTTTTTTCCAAATTCCATAGTTTTGCTATTTGTTTTTTTTTTTTTGTATTTTTGACATCTTTT
>Ga0209700_104893_pt1 | contig 23422 bp, 13 predicted proteins | sample SiratroredBW_FD_187528 | JGI IMG/M metagenome (GOLD analysis project Ga0209700, IMG submission 187528) | Root nodule microbial communities of legume samples collected from California, USA - Siratro red BW (SPAdes) (version 2) | ecosystem: Host-associated > Plants > Roots > Nodule | place: USA... | reverse complement strand
CGGTGACTCGTTCCGATCCGCATTGAGAACAAGTTTTCTTCCGCGTCACCTCGTTCTTCCCTCAAAACTCGTTGAATCGTACGAGTTCGCGAGTTAACTCGCGATTTTAACAACATTGATCAAAGTATACTTGCCCCACTTTAGCTGCTCCAAATGGATGAGCTAACTGTGTGAAATGAACATATTTGGTAAATTTGTTACATACTACAAAGATATGTCGTTCCATTGGACTTGGGAAGACCGACTATAAAATCAATTGAAATGGATTTCCAAGCTTTGTCTGGAATAGAGTGGTTGTATTAATCTTGCAGGCATTAGTAATAGGGGTTTATTTTTCTGACAAGTAACACACTCCTAGACTCATATCTTCCTTCTGCAGCCCTTTCCAATAAAATTGTTCTCTAACTCTCTTATAAGTAATATAATCTTCGGAATGACCTCCCATCACAGTGTTATGAAAATGATGCAGTACTTTTCATCATATGATTGGATCATCTCCAATAATCATCCTTCCCTTCCTCCGAAGAATGAATCCATCAAAAGTGTAGTGTTTGTATGCTCCCTGGTGTAACCAAACCTTGTCCATAATTTTCTGTAATTTCGGATCTTGTTTCCATGAGTCTTGGGCTCCATAAGTAACTTAGAAGCAACATAAAAAATTACATCCGAACTCCTTGCATGTGGTTGTTTGACAAAACATCAGCCACTGTATTATCCTTGCCCTTCTTATACTCAATGCTAAAATCCAAACCCGTTAGTTTCTCCAATCCCCAATTCTGAATTAAAGTTGAAGGCTGGTCCAATAAATGTTTCAAGACTTTTTGATCAGTCTTAATTATAAAATGTTGTCGCAAAAAGTAATGTTGCCACTTCTTCACGACCAATAATAATGCATAAAACTCTTTTAATAGGCTCAGAGTAATTGATATTTCGGACCCATGGCATCTGTTTGCTAATGGGTGGTCTTTTTGAAGAAGAACAACACCAATACCTGATCCCAAGGCATCTGTTTCTATTGTGAAAACTGCATTAAAATCTGGTAAAGTCAATACAAGAGCTGAAATTAAGGCCAGCTTTAGTTTATCAAAAGTTGTTTTCGTCCCAGCATCCCATTTGAATTCTGAGTCTTTTTGCAAGAATTTAGTCAAAGGTTGAGCAATTTTACCATATTTTTTTGATAAATCTACGATAATAACTAGAGATACCCAATAACCCACGGAGATCTTTAATGGTTCGCGGTCTTGGCCAATTTTAAAGGGCGTTGACTTTTCCAAGATCTGGTTGCAGCTCCTTAGAAGAAATTATTTTGCCCAAATAATTAATTTTTGTTTTGCCAAAACTACACTTATTGTAATTGAGAACCAGATTGTGTTGGTGAAATAGTTGAAGGGTAACATGTAAGCAGTGTAAGTGATCAGACCACGTTTTCTATAAACTAAAATATCATAAAAAACACTAGAATGAACTTCTTTAGATGTTCCATAACTATATCATTTATCAAATCTTGAAATGTGGTTGGTGCGTTGCTCAGACTAAAAGTAAGACTACCCATTCATAATGTCCACTGTGAGTTTCGAATGTTGTTTTATGAGTATTATTAGCCTGTGTCATTCTCACCTTATCATAAGCACTTCGTAGATCCAACTTAGAAAAATAGCCTGCACCATTGAAATAATCCAATAAATCCTCTATTAATGGTATAGGAAACTTGTTCTTTCCAATCAAAGCATTTAATTTCCTAAAATTAGTGCAACATCTCCAAGATCCATCCTTTTTCTTCACCAACATAAATGGAGAAGCATAACAACCACCACTTTCTTTGATAAAACCCGTGGCTAATAAAGCCTTAACTTTTCTTTCAATCTCCTCTTTTTGAGTCCGTGGATACCAATATGGTTTAAGACAATGGTTTGTTATCTACCAAGGAAATTTGGTGATCATATCTCTTCTTGGAAGGTAAGGTAGTAGGCTCCTTGAATAATTGTTGAAAGTCCTCAAATAATTGTTGTTATTTGGATTGTTGAGTATGAGATAAGGTGTGTAGATTTCATGGCTTGAAGTGCTAGTAAAGCAGTCTGACATTTGGTAGGCTTAATTTTCCTCTCAGCTCACACAAATCCATTGAAGAATCGCACAACTTGTTTCTTAATCCAACCTTTCATCTACAAAGTCTTAAGAAGTGGACTTTAAGCCTAACTTAACCTTACAAAATTAACTTGTAAGGTGAGGTTTGCATCTACTTATAAACTATTAAAAGGCCTTATATCTAGTCGATGTGAGATCTCCAATACACCCACTCACGCCGAGACTCCCAAACTCGTACATGGAACTATATATTGAAGGATAGTTCGATAGCTGTCCGATAATGGGTGGCCCAATAGGCCCAACAATTTTGCTAGGACAGGCTCTAAATGGCTTTGATACAATCTTAAGAAGTGGACTTTAAGCCTAGCTCAACCTTACAAGTTTGTAAGGTTGAGTTAGTCTTAAACTCCACTTCTAAAGATGGAGGAATCCAAGTACAAGTCTAAGTCTCACATTGAGTAGAAACGAGAAAGTTAAGCAACATATAAGAAAGAAGACCCACAAACCCAATGTCTTAAGATTTTGGGTTGAAGGTGGTATTATTCTTTATGTGGATTTCGCTCATGTCTCATTCTTGTTTAATCTCCCCGGTATTTCTCTCTTCAATTTTCTCATCAAGTGGTATCAGAGCCGATGATTTGTGTAGGTGAGTAACGGAGGTTTTAGGCAAGTGTGTCCTGTTAAGTGTGTCAACGAACGACAGTACAAGTGAAGGTCGTTTGTGAGTGAGGTACTGATATTTGAAAATGCTTCCGCTCGAGGAGGTATACCAATGTGGAAGAGGAACTCGCACTTGAGGGAGATATTGTTAGGAATCCAAGTGCGAGTCTAAGTCCTACATTAAGTAGAAATGAGAAAGTTGAGCAATATATAAGAAAGAAGACTTACAAACTTAATGTTGTAAAGTTTTGGATTAAAGGTGGTGTCATTTCCTTGTAGGCGGTCTTGCTCATGTCTCATTCTTGTTTAATTTGTCAGGTGTTTCCCTCCTAGATTTTCTCATTAAGACAAAGTATTACCACCAGCCACTCCTTATAAAGTATTCAACTATGAACATCTTCATCCTTGATTAAGTTTGGACTCTACTCTATAATGTAATTTTCCAGCTCCCCTTCAGATTTCGATGCTAACAAAGCCCTATGCTCTTGAGCACCGAAAATGGCATTCAACTTGCCTTATACTTTACACTTTTGCTTATGATCTTTATCTCATTTATCACCACCAAACTGGCATAATCCCTTAGCAATATGTTTACTTATTTGTTTTTGAGAGATAAAACTAGTCTTTGAACCTTTTGATTCTATCATTGATATTGAAGTTGAGGGTAATGGATTTTGATTCTGGTTCAAAGTAGTAATAGGATAATTTCAATTGCTAGAAGATGCAGCAGACCACAATCAAACATTTCAGTCACTGAAATCAGAATTAAGTGACTTTCCAGGTGAAAATTTTTGTGTCATAACTTGAGCACTTCATCTTGTAGGCGAGCAATTCGAATTGCCCCATGAACAGATGTTCAATTATCAAACCAGAAAAAGAAGAAACTCAACCCCAAATCTTCAGGATAGCTACCCGAGCCAATAATGTGTCAAACCTTACAAGATAATCCAACAAGGTCCCTTCTTGCTTGAATCTTGCCAAATTAGTGATTCGAATAGCACCAAAATCAAATCGCCTACCTGTATCCTTAAAGATCTGTTGCCAAGATTTCCCTTTATTATTGATATTCTGCATGTAATGCCTTTGCCAAGCAAAAACTTTGCCGTCCATGGACAATAACAACAAACGACTTGTTTGAGTTTCAGGGGTTCCCTCCAATTCAAAAACTGTTCTACCCTAGCTTTCCAGTCCTGAAAAATTGATCCATCAAATGAAGGAAATGGAATTTGTGCCTATTCTAGAGCCATGTCAGCCTGCATCTCATCCTCTATCATAGTTTCTTGATCCTCTTGAAAGCTGCAAATGTTGTTGTGAGGCCTTCAATTGACTTTTGTACCATCTCTAAAGATTGTTGCACGGATTCTTGATGATCAGAGAAGTTCTTTTCATACGAATCCATCCTAGTTCCAATTTTTTCTCAGTCACCATCTTCACCCAGCAAGCTGATACCAATTGAAACAGGTATGATGCTCTCTTGCCCTCACAGTGCTTCTCTTCACAGCAGAAAACACATACTCTAACTCACTCTCCACTCTGAAATCACTCACAACCGAAACACCACATCCACACTCACAATGTCAAAAGAAGATTGTAGAGGATACAGAAAACTAGAGCACCTTTTCATTATTCTCTAAAAGCATACAACAAGACCTATATATAATTTTGGATTCAACACAAAACCAGAATTAACTAAACAACAGAATTATTAAATTCTGTTTAAAAAATTGTTATTACTATAGGTATTACAAGGAAAGAACAATCAGGCCAGATGCAAAGTGTGAACCTATATTCCATGACAATGGTTACTTATGTTAAGTTTATCTACAATCTCACAATCCTAATCATGTCTTTTGCTCTTTATCAAGTAGTTTCAGAAAACAGCGAAAAAAATTAATGCAGGCATCAACCAGAAAGCTAATAGTCATTTTCATCAGCAAAGTTTTATAGTAATAGATTAGGCATAGTGGCCAACTGCAACAAATTTAAATAAAAAAAGTATCATGAAGTACAAACAGAAACAAATAATAATAGAAAAATCTTTCAATCAAATAAAATGAAGAAGTAGAACAGTAAAGAATTACCTCAACCTGTGGACTTTTTCCCCGAAGCAACATATCTACACTTTTGTCAGTCTGCAAAAGGAAAACAAGAATATAATTAAACCGAAATGACATTTTATCCTATCAATGCCCTCAATGATTAACAGAAATTACCCTACCTGGCCTTTCAATTGGCCCATATAGGTCTGCTCAAGTAATTTGTCATTAACAAAAAGAATATCAATTAAAAAAACAGCACCAGATAATTTGAGTTTGCATTATGATCATCAAATACCCAACCACAAGTTTGTTTTCCTTTCAAAATATCCATTGACAACGTTTAATATATAAGGCATCTGAGCATTAAAACAAGTTTTCTTTTTTCAAACTATAGGGAACAAAAACATCAATTCCAAATTGAAAGGACAAAAGGCGAACTTAGCTTAAATTTGAGAGTCAAAAGACATATTTAAGGTAGGGGATTCAAATTGACGTTGAGCTTTAAACCAAGGACATATATACCACTTTCTAAGTGGCCTAGTACTGATGACTTTCCATTTTAACAATACGTTTTCCTTCATGAATTTTATTACATTTAAATTTTATATTCAAAGGGCTGGATAAAATCACTGATGCTATTCTGAAAAGAAGTTAAAATGAATAACAAAAATAATTTCTACAAAAGGAAAAAAGAAAAAAGTGGGAATAGCAGAAATGGATATGTTAAAAGAATGCACGGTCAAACAAGAAAGGATGGGATAAAATATGATTGAATATGAGATCTTGGTATGACAAATATCAAAGAAAAAAGCATAGATGATCGATTTAGGTAGTTTGGACGTGTGTAAAGAAGGTCAAAGAAGGCACCGGTGATGAGCGTAGATGTCATGAAATTTAGCCATATGAGAAAGGGTAGAGGGAGACCAAAAAAGACATTGCTGAAATTATTAAAAAGGATCTCGTGGTGAATAATATCCCTATGAATTTAGTTTTTGAGCAAGTCCAATGGAGTTGCATATAGACAACTTCACTAAGTGAAATAAAGTTTGTACCTACCAGATTCGGAGATATTCGGAGTTATATTTATAACCTGATATACTTAACCAAATATTTAACTGATATGTGAACAACTTGGATATATGTGTGTCTGGGAGATATATTTATAACCAGATATATATATAACAAAATATTTATCTATTATCCGAACAACTTGGATATTTGTGTGTGTCTCGGAGATATATTTATAACCGGATATACATAACAAAATATTTATCTGTTATCCAAACAACTTGTGTGTGTCTCTGAGTGTGTGTGTGTGACAACAATTGGTTATAACGGACTGAAGTGCAAGCACTCAATTTTCTCACTTACTTAAGACTCATATATTTCATACTTCCTATATTTCCAATAAGAACAAGATAATTGTTATTGCAGTAATAACTGCTCAATTACCTGATGTGTGAGCCAGTAGTGTCTATCTCTCATCTCAATTAAGAAATCAAATGTTGGAGGTGCTTTCCTCTCAAGAATTGTCTTCGGACAATTTCTCGCTCTGGCTTCTGCGTCTCCCAGAGTAACAGTTTCTATTCCGCCAATCTGATAAGGCAAATGGAGGTGAATCTTGAATATTACAATTGCTTAGACGGGTGACATTCAGATTACGTGAAAACTAAAATTTCGATGAAAATACCATTGCAACTTAAAATGGGATTCAGTCTCATTTACTTATGAAAAACATAAAGTAAAAAGAGACAGAGAAATAGTCTTAAATTAAGTAGAAATGAGGCCACATTAGAGTAAATGCACAATAGAGTTCAGTGCACACTTTTCATGCACAACAATGACTTGCATGGCCCCCCAAGAAAGCAACTAATTGAATTTACAACCACATAAAACCAACATAAATTATGTTTGTACTGAACAAAGTGATAGGAAGGAATTTTAGGTGAACAACTCAATGAACCCAGAGAGTTCAAAGCTTGCTTAAAAAGGGAGCAAAAGCTACAAATTATCGGATGTTATTGGTACAAGCATATATAAGTTAAAACAAACCAGATCAGAAAGGGTAGGATTCTTGATGATATTCTCAAGCTTCTCTCCATGAGCAGTCCCAATAAGAATGATTCCACGCTCAGCAATTGATCGGCAAGCGTGAGCTTCAGCTTCTGTGCCAATCTCATCAACTATAATCACCTCAGGCATGTGATTTTCCACTGCCTCAATCATCACTCTGTGTTGCATTGATGGCTCCCGCACCTGCATTCTTCGTGCACCACCAATTGCTGCATGTGGGATATTGCCATCACCTCCAATTTCATTGCTAGTATCAACAACCACCTATCCATTTTGCAAGAAGGTATTCTGTCATGAGCCTGTCTAAAAAAAGTACTATAAGGAAGAACAATTGCGGAAATGCTAAAACATAGGAGAGAGCTTGAACATTAAATAAGGCTTGAGCCGCTGGCCATGCTTGTCTCTTGAAGGGGGCAAGCATGCTTTTCAAGCCAGTGAAATCCTTTTAATTTTCTAGGTGTTGCAACTTTTGACAGCCCCTGTACACTATAATTACTAGTGAGTCATTTCCTTAGTGCTTATTTAATTCTAGAAATTAATGTAACATGCAATTAACCATATGTGGTAATTGCATGCTACTGGAGTCCTATCAGTTTCCTAAGATGCAACTTTTGACAGCCCACTTAGCCTATAAATAGGGTTTTGTGTGTATGTGCAAAGCAAGCTTGAATTATTGAAAAATTGGGTTATCCCTTTTGAGATAATTGTTTCAATTGAGTTCTTGACAGAACCGCCCATAACTTACAAGGAATTTTTCCTAAACTAGGTTGTGGCTCCACATACTTTCTTGTTTCCATTTCCTCCCTCCGTTCATTTTTATTTTTTGCTTATTGTTCCCATTTCCATCCTAGAAAGATCCATAAATTGAATTCATGCCAAATAGATTCACATTAGGTATCAACAATCACCTACCCATTTTGCAATAAGTTATTCTATCATGACCCAGTCCAAAAAAGTACTTTAAGGAAGAAAAAAATGCTGCAAGATGCCGAAAAATCAGCATACCACTCTTTTGTGAAGCTCCTCAGACAGTACACGAGCAATCTCACGCATAACAGTAGTTTTGCCAACCCCAGGCCTGAGAGAATACAAGAAAAAGAAGGGAAAAAAATCATCGAATCTTCGTAGAGAAATTGAACAACCTTCTACTACATTATTGGATGGTGAGTCAATGGACCATGGTAAGTAACTTTTATCAATTATTAGATTGATCTTAACATAAATTTCAAGTCTTCCAAAACCAACAATGCCAAACACAGAATCCATAAAATATTTTACATTTCAAAAAATGACCAAATGACACATGTTCTATTTGGATAAAGCTCTCTCTAAGTACTTATAGGATAAGAAAACAAAAAGGTAAAATCCATTAAAGTCATCTCAAATTAAAATCAACTTATTCACTTGAACATCCACAGAATAGAAACTTTCCTTTATAACAACTTACTGAAAATCTCAAGTGTATTAGTTGATTTTAACATGTAGGAGAAATATAATTCCTTTTACCTTCTAGTTTATTTCTCTTACAACTATTCATTTTACCAAAAATAAGATACGTAATCAAACTAATTTCATTTAAGGGATTCCCTTAGCACTTCAACTTGTATCCAATCTTAAAATATCAATAAGAGATAAAAGGGGGAATCCTGTAATATACCTTCCAACAAACAAAATGCTCTTCCCATATTGAAGCAGGTCATAAACCATGTCAATCTGGCCAGTAATCGCTCTCCCGACCCGACAAGTCAAGCCAACTATGTGACCATTCCTACTCCTAATTGCAGATATTCTATGCAAAGTACCCTCAATTCCAGCTCTATTGTCCTTCCCAAACTCTCCAACAGCTTGTTCAGCATATTCCAACTCCTTCACAGTTACCTAGCTACACAAATACACATACAACTCAATGCATTTCCGGATATCACATTACATTGACATAAACAACACCACAGAATGAGCAGTGCATGGTATGCATTACCTCTGAATTCCTTAAACAGTGGCCTCCATGTTTTCCTAAATACCGCGCTTCTGGAAAACGACCCAAATCCAACACAACCTAATGAAATAACGAATGTTTGAGTAGAAAGAAGAACATCGAATTAAGGATTAAATAAATGGCGTTGAAATTGAAAAGCGACCTCTAGAAGTTGAGAGCGATTAGGTTGATCGAGGAGACTACGATGCAAATCAGATGGAAGGATCTGTAAGAGAGCTTGCATATCGTCTTGGTCGTTGTGAACAAGACAACAAGAGCCTTCAGAAAACGCTTCACATTTCAGTTTCAGTGACGGTGCCGTTTTTGCTGCCTTCAAATTCCGTGGCAGCGGCACTGACAGAGGCGGCCGCGAAGATGAACACCAACGGCTCGTAACTACCATTTTTCGTTTTCTGCCTTATCCCAGTTTCCCCTTCCTGTTATTGAATTATGCAGTTCTATTTTTTCATGTTATTCAATTAAAATTTATTGTCACGTAATATTGATATTTTGGTAACAAGATTCAACTAGTTAGTACTAATAAGTTATGTCAATTTATTCATTAACATTTTTAAGAAATACAAAAATAAAAATAATTTTTTTATAAATATATTAGCTCATTTATTAGCTAATTTGTAAAATATTTTTCATATGTTTTAAATTTTATTTTAATTTATGTATGTTCATCCTCGATTTCAAAAGACTTTATTAAATATATTAAATAAAAATAAGATGTTATCTAGTGTGAGTTTCACTACAGTACTACATTATTATTATTGTCTCTTTTTCAAGCTTTTGGTGTTAAATATGTAATGAGTCTCGAAAATCTCTGTTCAATGATAGTTTCTGGCTTGTACTTAGATTAAATTTTATATTGATGAGATGACTAAAGTGGTCATATATTGTATAAAGAAAATATCGATTTGACAACCACACATGACTGCCAACCTTTTGCCAACCGTGTATGTGACAAATTTTCTTACGTGGCTGAGGGGCATTATAGGTATTTGGTCAGAAGGGGCATGAATAGTATTTCAAAATATTTTCCCGATTGAAAATGAGGCTTTGTTTGGCAGGTTCATTTGTGACGTGCAGAGTATTTAGAGAAAACGTTTGAACTGCGTGACAGATGATGAGAGGGGTGGACAACAACTTCGACGACAAATATCTTTCGTTCGGTGTTTGTGGGTTTAGGGCAAAACGGTAAAAAGAGAGAGAACTTCTAACGGTGACGAGTTGACGAAATGTGCAGATTGTTTGGCGAAAACATATGAACTGCTCACGACGAACAGTGAGAGAGGTGGACGGCGACTTCGACAATAAATAACTTTTGTTGGGTGTTTGTGGGTTTAAGTAATGGACAGTCTTGAAAAATCATTGCCAACACTAGACATTCTAAGTGTTTAACCGTATGCAGTTAAGTGTTTAACTTGGAATTACTTTCTGACCACACATCGAAGTCACCAATTGAGTGGACCCCTTACCTCCACACGTGAAATATTTACATTTTTTCATTGTGGGAGTGAACACAGGTGTGATATTGGAAGATACTAAAACCCCTACCACTAGCATAACTAAGCATTGTGCAGTCCTGAAAAGTCATTACCAGCACTGGACATTCTAAGTGTTTAATCCTATGTAATTAAGTGTTTAACTTGAGAATACTTTATGACCAAACATCGCAGCATATCATGTAATGCACATGTCCATGACTAACACCAATGATGTAAGAGAACAGTTTACCAACAATTTGTGGAAACATTTAAAATTTCATTGAAAATATGAATTGAGTAATTGTAAACAATAATTGTACATAACGTTAAAGATTGATTACTCTAAACCAACTTCTATTTACAATTTACAAAGTTAACTTCATAAATGTCTATACAATGTACAAACATCTTCATAAATCCACTAAGTCCGCAAGTCCAGAGTCATATAAGCTTAAAATCCTCTAACACTTTTTGTCGACGAATATTGTTATCGTGAAGAATCCATTTACAAACAAAATCTAGTTGATATGTTTGAAGTTCTTTCTGTAAAAAAAAAATACAAAACCAAATATACATTAAATAAAATTATTAAAATTATTAAAAACCAAACTCCAAACAAACAACACATGTAAACTTCAAAAATTATGATGTAAGAGATATCTACAAACCAACATCCTCATTACATCAATTCGGCAAATAAACATTTCTTTATTACATAAATTATCTACACTAAAACCCAAACCAATAAGACAGTTCCAAAACAAATACATGTTACTAACAGATAACGAATTACACACTTCCAAAACAAATACATGTTAAACTTCCAAAAGTAAAGTTACAAATGACATGGACCAGATACGAATGACAGGAACCAAGCCAGACCAATCCTAACTCATGACCACCCCTACACACACAGGTGTCTAACCATGTGTTTCTAAGTGTCTAACTCAGGTGAACTTTCTGAACACTTAATGAAATCACAAAATCAGTGCATCCTTCATAGCCATAACTCATAACCTACCATAATTCCCACCATGGGATTCAAAAACGGTGTCTCTGGGTCTCCATGGACCACATACGAATGACAACAACCAAGGCAGACCCATGACGACCCCTGCACACACAAGTGTCTAACCATGTGTATGTAAGTGTCAAACTAAGGTCAACTTTCTGAACACTCAATGAAATCACCAAATCAGTGCATCCCTCACAGCCATAACCCATAACCTACCATAATTCCCACCATGGGATTGAAATACGATGTCTCTGGGTCACCATGGACCGCATAGGAATGACAGGAACCAAGGCAAACCAATCCTCACCCATGACCACCCTGCACAAACAAGTGTCTGACCATGTGTTTCTAATTGTCTAACTCAGGTCAACTTTTTGAACACTCAATTCAATCACCAAATCACTACCTCCCTAACCTCCATAACTCATAACCTTACATATGGACCCCTTACGATTGACACCGACCAAGGCAAATCAATAATTGAAAAATATTGTTACAAATTAACTCAAAAATTAACCACTAAAACCCAAACCTTAAACACAGGTCCAAAACCAAATACATGTTACAGACCCAAAAATACAGTTACAAATAGACACAAAAATTAACCCCTAAAACCCAAACCTTAAACAGAGTTCCAAAACAAATAGAGAGAAGTCACATTTGAAGAATGAAGACACTAGTTTCTCTTGGGAACGAACTTGTTGCGGCGGCTGTGAAGGGTTCAACAACTTACAACAGAGTGTCGTCGCGATTGCTATGTCCAACTGCGGTATAGATCTTCTTCCTGTGCGAGTTGAAGAACGAAGACACTGGTTTGTCTTGGCTGCGGTGGCTGTGAAGGGTTCAACAACTTACAACGGAGTGTCGCCGCGATTGCTATGTCCAACTATGGTATGGATCTTCTTCCTGTGCGAGTTGAAGAATGAAGGCACTGGTTTGTCTTGGCTGCGGCGGCTATGAAGGGTTCAGCAACAAACAACCCTAAATTTCAATTCCATTCCTTTAAGTCACGCTGGAACATTTGCAGCGTCATTGCCATGTCATGTCTTTTATCCATGTCAGCACCACATCACAGTTGTAAGGAGGTTGTAGTCCATGTGTGGTTGTGAACATATCACTACTCATTATATAATCACTTATTAATTGTGGTTGATTGTTTTTTCACGTTAATATGGGATAACTCGTAGACATTGGGATTAGAACTTAATGTGTATGTGGTGGGATATTATTTCCGATGTATTATATGAATTCTTTAGGTATAGGTTTAACCTACATTTTTATAAGTTTTTTATTTGAACGAGTTTTGATATAGTCATCTCACTATTTTATATATTTTCTTTTGCTTTTGAGTATAGTGCCTTAGTTGGAGTGTCCACTTATCTACGATTGTAAGTTATACTGATATCTTTGCATACTTATATTTTATACTAAAAAGTATTTTTTTTAAATTTGTAGATTTGAAACCCATATTAGTCTCTCTTTTTTCTCCTTTTTGTTATCTTTTATTTAACTATTTAATTTGAAAACATGATAATATATTGAATAGTTTTTTTTTTCTTCCTAATTTTTTAGATGCGGAATTTTGCCTTACAATTCCTAACCTAATTAAGATGTAGGGTGCCAACTTAATAGGAATCTTTCATCTTTCATACGTTTTTGCATATTTATTGAAGACAGAGTTACTCATAAACTGGAGGTTTTTTACTGTCAGTTTCACTCTCCTACGCACTCACTATAATGGTTCGTGTATGATACAAGATAATTTATTATAATTGTGAAAATGTGTAGAGTGAACTCTTGCTTAATTGTACGAGTTATGTTAAACGACAAGGATGATTAAATCAGGTTCTAAATACAGAAGTGTAGTTGACAAATGTTATTCGAGATGTTAGAAATGTAGTAGAAGCTTTGTTGAATTTCTAGTAGGTCTATGATTGCTAAATGTTTCTGTAAACAAAACAAGATATATCATGAAATATTTTATGTTAAAGGATTGAAATGGTATTAGGCCGTAGGCAGTGATGGATCCTAAAGGTAGGTTGCAACAAGTTCAGATTAGTAGTATCAACAACTTTGAATAAACCAGCAAGAACAGTCAATCTTTTCAAGAGGAGGAGGAGGAGGAAATCCATTCAACCATATATCATAAATATACTATTAAGATAGCGCAAATAACAACAATACTAATACTAATAATATACCCGGATGATGCAGCAACAGTGCATCATCTAATCACTTATAAGTACCATTAAACAAGTTTCTACTACTATTATTATTACAGAACTATAATTATTAGTATTCTTATAATAATACTATAATTATTCTTATAATAATAATACTCTTCTTCTTCCTGTCCTTCTTCCTTCCAAGCTATGGTCGCCTATCTATAAAGAGGAGTCCTGTTTTTACCTGCCAACATATCAGATGGGTAAAATTTAGATGTGCAAAGGAAAAATAAATAAATCCATCATGTTCAGAGAAGCACATATCCATCTGTAAACAAGGCAAGAATTTAGCTCCAAACCAAATGTTGACAACACGAGCCCATAGCATTGGTAACGCGTGTTGTGTTATTAATATTAATCAATACTGCATTAATTCATAGACTCCATCATCCAACAACATAATGAAACTAACCATACACATTCACACAAACCATCTGTGTGTGTCAGTATATACTACCATTTAATTTTGTTCTGGATAAATTATTTTTAACTGAATATTAGTACACAGAAAAAGTGAATTTTATTAATTAAATAACAAATTGTAAAAATATAAAAAGAATAACAAAATAAGAAAAAGTCTAATGGTCCACGACCGGAAAAAAACTTTGAAGGACTTTTATTTTTCAAAACCGCTTGATACAAATGACAAATGCTCTATTTATAGTACTCATGGAAACATTCTAGACTCCTAATTAACTTGAAGATTTCCAACTATCCTATTAATTGTAGACTTATTCCAACTGTTGTAAAAATAACAAACTAAAATCCCGGTGCCGTGATAAAATATCACTGTTTATCCGCAATAAATGCGCAAGTCCCCCAGGATACAACAGAAACTTCTCAGTTAAAAACTGAGGATCTCAGAACTAGCAAATTTGTTCTTTAGAGCAAAAATACCTAAGATATCTAAAGAAGAAATAGAGAAAGAAAAGAGAAAATAGGAAGAAGAGAAGATGAGGAGCTCTTGGTTTGGTGTGATTTTCGGAGTAAGGGAATCCTCTGTTTATAGAGGATGGGAAAGGAGGAGTGGGAGAGTGGTTTGCAACTGTGAAGAGAGAGAACCGAAATTGGAGGAAACGGTTTGCAAATTCAGCTGCTCCCAATGTTCAAAAAGATACCTCCTTGTTTAGAAATTGCTACAACGTACAAGAAAAGGGTGCCCAACAACCATGTCCAAGTTCTGCATCATCCGAAAATCTCTGCAAATCCAACAGGCTTGGAGCAATACGTTATTAGATATTTTCCTTTTAACGTTTTGCAATACCGCAACAATCCCCCACATATTGCAAAATGTTTAAAGAATAAGAAAGAAAAGAAATAAATCTTGGGTCTCATAAGATGTAATGCATCAGAGCTGGTATAGCAAGCTATATGAACTAGTTCTAGATCAATGAACTTAACACACAGTGTAGTTGGTGTAGCAAGCTATATGAACCAAGACACTTAGTATGTGTTAGAGGTTTATCAATCACAATATACCCCCACAATTCTTGTTGTTATCGCTGTGTTGCGCCTAATAGGCCATGCGCGTGCCCGGTATTCATGAGTGCTCTAGATATCTTGCCAAGATCTCATGCAAGCGGCCCCACTTGACACTTATATAGGTGATTTCATCAAGCATATGCTACAAATCATACACCACCCATAAGGGATATGAAAATCATTAAAACTTTGATATAAACTAAAATTCGTACTCCACATGAAATTTTAACGACAAAGTTTACCTTCTCAATGATGCAGTGTCTAGCACCTTCACACACCATTGGAACGAACAAATTGATTTTAAATCAATTTTGTGCTAGCAGAACTAACAAGTGACTTGTTCTTACCCATATGAACCTTATTCATGGGATCTCCAATCACAAAGGTTGGGTTTCCATCACTTGTTTGTTTGTAAGTGGCTTGAGTCCCATTCCCCTCGATGTTTCTAAAATCATGTTCCTCCCTACAGGTTTTGTCAGAGGATCGGCCAAATTCCGTTCTGACTTAACATAATCAATGGAAATTGTTCCCCTCTTTAGCAGCTACTTTACCAAATTATGTCTCAATTGTATATGTTTATTCTTTCCATTATAAGTTTTGTTTTTAGCTATAGCTATTGTCGATTGGCAATCACAATGTATTGACACAGATGGGGTTGGTTTCATTCCTAAAGGAATGTTTGCTAAGAAGTTTTTCTACCACTCAGCTTCACTACCAGCCATTTTAAGAGCAACAAACTCTGATTCCATTGTTGATCTAGCAATAATGGTTTGTCTGGCTGATCTCTATGTAACTGCACCACCACTAAGTGTAAATACATAACCACTAGTAAATTTTGTCTCATCTGAATCAGAAATCCCCAGTTAGCATCACTGTACCCTTCTAGCACAGCGGGAAATCCACTATATTCAATGGCATAATCCATTGTACCTCTTAAATATCTCATAAGTCTTGTAAGTGCATCTCAATATCTTGACTAGGACATTGAGTATATCTACTCAGTTTACTTACTGCATAAGCAATATCTAGTCTAAAAAAGCTCATTGAATGCAATAAGCTCTCAATTATCTGGGCATACTGAGATTGAGAAATAAATTCTCCTCTGTTTTTCATTAAGTTGGAGTTTGCATCATAAGGAGTGCTTACTGATTTAAAATCATAATAGCCAAACTTCCTAAGAAGTTTCTCAGTATACTGCACTATCTCCCTTCCTTATGACTTTAACTCCTATTATCACACTTGCTTCACCCATGTCTTTCATTTCAAACTTAGATTCAAGAAACAATTTAGTTTTAGAAACTATATCAATGCATGTACCAAAAATAAGCATGCCATCCACATATAAACATATAATGACACATTCACCATTTTCTAATTTAGTGTACACACATTTATCAACATCATTAGTAGAAAAACCATCACATAGTAAAACATTATCAAGTTTTTCATGCCATTGTTTTGGTGTTTGTTTAAGCCCATACAAAGATTTTAAAAGCTTACATACCTTTTCTTCTTGGCCAGGAGCTACACATCCTTCAGGTTGAGTCATATAAATTTCTTTCTCTAGTTCATCATTCAAAAAAGCTGTCTTAACATCCATTTGATGAATAACTAACCTATGCATAGATGCTAGAGCTAGCAACACTCAAATAGAAGCAATCTTGGTAACTGGAGCAAAAGTATCAAAATAATCTATGTTGCGTTTTTGAGAAAACTCTTTTGCTACTAATCTTGCCTTATACTTTACTATTGATCCATCAGGGTGATACTTTTTCTTGAAGATCCACTTACAACCAATAATCTTAAAGACTTATCCGTGATAAATGCGCAAATCCCCCAGGATACAACAGGAACTTCTCAGTTAAAAACTGAGGATCTCAGAACTAGCAAGTTTGCTCTTTAGAGCAAAAATACCCAAGATATCTAGAGAAGAAATAGAGAAAGAAAAGAGAAAATAGGAAGAAGAGAAGATGAGGAGCTCTTGGTTTGGTGTGATTTTCGGAGTAAGGGGATCCTCTGTTTATAGAGGATGGGAAAGGAGGAGTGGGAGAGTGGTTTGTAACTGTGAAGAGAGAGAACCGAAATTGAAGGAAACGGTTTGTAAATTCAGCTGCTCCCAACGTTCAAAAATATACCTCCTTGTTTAGAAATTGCTACAACGTTCAAGAAAATGGTGCCCAACAACCACGTTCAAGTTCTGCACCATCCGAAAATCTCTCTGCAAATCCAACGGGCTTGGAGCAATACAATACCCAAACACCAACTACCATATTAATATTAGACATCTCTATTGTAATATTGTAGACTTCTCCCAACTACCCTTTCCTAAGAAAAGTCTAGAATATTGCAGAACAAAAAATCAACTTTATTTTTAACAAAAATCTGAGGAACTTGTGAGTAAAATCAAGTAGTAGATTGCTCTTGTATATATGAAAGAAGCTAAAAAAATCATGCTATGGAAAATAAAATTACTCACACAGTAGGATGCGGATGAAATTCTAAGGAATAAGAATAAGATATGAACCAAGGACAGAAAATGCAGCAAAAACCAAACCAGAGCCACACAAACTAAAAGCATGCATCATACACAAAAAAAAAAAAAAAAAATCAGAATGTTGTTATGACACGGCTGAGAGGAAAGTTTTTAACATACAAAAATTGCAAAGAAGTCAAGAAGCATTTCAAAGTCTGAAAGATTTTCAACGCGTTTAAAACATTTTGAAGACTAACCCAAATTGGGGAGGGAACCAATTCCCAGTCCCATAAGGAAAATCATCTATGACAGGTAAAAAATAGGAATAACCTCATTTAATTCCAATACCAAGTTTTTGATGCAATGCAACTATCATTCATAGCATAATAATGGCCAAACGAATCAAGCAATAAATTATTAGCTAACTATAAAAAAAAAAAAATCCACACAAAATTCTATATGAATGTGAGACCATGATCATGCATCAAAATGAAAATGTCGTAAAAAGAAAAAACTTACATGATCTGATTAGACATAGAAGCGTTGGTTGCAGGAGGTCAAGTAGTACGATAAGGCAACACCAAGCTTTCAACGTAATCGGTTGACTTGAGCGAAACCCATTTGTGGGGGATTTCAAAATGCTCTATCTGCAAAGCTCTCCGATTACACCGGACAAGTTGGTATTCTGCATGGCACACCAGGATCAGGATATTCCCGTCTTCAGACAAGCACAAGGGACGCGGAATGAGATAACGGGGAAACTCAAAATAATCGTAACTGATGTTCATCAACAGAGTCCAAGATTCGTGAACTCCAAACTCCTTCATTTGCCAGAAAGCAAAAGATTCCCTATGGTAAATGTGAGAGAGACAGAGACAACCACCAAAAACTCCAAGCTCCGAGAAACCTTCCCCTACATCATCTGGAAGTTTGAAGCATGTGTAGCTCTCACTGGCCACGTCAAAGCAAAAATCCACAAACGATTCGGAATTCCCAGTGCCAAGTTCCGCCACCGCCACCCAGTTAAGGGTGCCATTCAGAAACACTCCCTTGGGCTGACGAAACTCCACAGGGAAATCAGCATAACTCGTCGGAATCTCCCTCCAACAATCATCTCCGAGGTTGTGAACTCGAAGCTCTATTTTGTGACATTTGTAGTCACTCATCACCGCCGCCACCACCTTGTAAGTGTCAGTTGAAGCGTCGTGGCCGAATGCCATGTTGGCGCAGCCGTATTCTATGTAACAAGAGGGTGACTCGTCGGAACTGAATCTGGTAGCGGGGTTCCAGAATCGGACCCAGATTTCGTCGAGATTAGTGTGGAGTCTACTCAGACACACCAACCCGTTGCAGACTCCAACGACGTCGTAATTGGCGTAGTTGGCGAAGACTGGAACACCGTCCTCCTGGTTGCCCACAACGGAAGGTGGGTTCTGCAGTAAGCGCTGCGTGGAGGAGCGGTGCAGGAAATGCGCGTCGTCGTCGAACTCGTCATACTCGGATAGCGTATATAGGATTGGGTTGTCTCTTGGAGATCTTTGAAGGTGCAGTTTCACCAGATTGGGATCGAAAACGAAGGAATTCCAATACTTAGAAACGCACCTAAACCGCATCAGAGCCTTCACCGGAACCCGCGACAGTATTTCAATCATCAACTCGTCGGGGATAGTCGGAGAAGCAGACGTAGCAGCAACCCCGGCACCGGCACCGGAGCTGCCACTGCCATCTCTTCTCCTCTTTGGAGAAGCCATGAATTGCAGAACGCAGGAAAAGAGTGAAATGTGTTTGTCGTTTGCGAGGGGCGAAATTGTAGTGAAGTGAAGAATTGTGTGAGCTTGGAGACAAATATATAGGTTCCGAACCCTATAAGAACGCCCAGTTAAACTTTCCCCACTTCCACGTGGGTCGACTGGGCCCACCTGTTAACTTTTCACAAAATATCTTTAATTCATATTCACAAAGTATTATCAAAATTACTTACTCGTACTATTTTATTCATATTTTAGTTTTGTTTATACAGGATATTACATGAGTTGGATTATATCTCTCACAGTAATTATTATAAAGGTTTTAATTCATTTATTTTAATTTAATTGTGGTTTATCATTTTATTTGTGAGACTTTTTCTTATAAATTTTATTATAAGACTTGTAGGTAAAAAAAATATGTTTCTAGAAGAATTTTTTTTATTTTTATGATTCAGAGTTTTTTTCTTTTTTCTAAAGTTTATAATTTTAAATTTTATGTTACTTAAATACACTTCCATTGAAATGCTTTATAAGATTCAGGTATTAAATTTGTTGAGTGAATGTAATCTTTGTAATGAAGATGTCCTTCAAGTCATCTTCCTTCAAAGCTCCTTTTCTGATATATTACCTTTTTTTATTAGATTCAAAACTGTTACATAGAAAATAAAATATAATGATACATAAATTAACATTGAGATAATAAAACTGAAAAGAGTATAATAAACATCTCACTTAAATTGCATTTAACATAGGAAATTAAATGGTTGAGTGAATAAATCTTAAAAACAACTATTATAAAGAAACAGACGGGTATTTTAGTCAAATATTTCTTTTAGAAATATTATCAATGAAAGAAGTTAACTTTTATTAACAACTCTTGAAAAAATCTCATTATTCATTAAATATAAAACACAATTTCCATAATATTTAATACTCTTATACCATTGTTTTTTTAGTTGTTGATCTTTTAAAAAAAGTATTCATTTTTATTTGCTATTTTTTTTAAATTTCAAAATAGCTTATTTTCCAGTTATACCCTTGACTTAACTAATAGGGAAAAAGAAAAATCAATTATGATAACATAAAAATAAAATAAAATTGTAAGCACACATTCTCTAAAAACTGGAAGGAGTATTATAAATAGTTCACTTAAAACTGCATTAAAATCAGGGAAATTAAACTATAAAAAAAAATCTTATAAGAATATTTCTAGTAGGGATTTTTATAAAAGTTTCTAAAACCATTTTTTTATTTTCACAATACATTTTGTGGTTCCTAACATCATTTTTAAAAAATACATACTCAGTTTTATTTTAATGACAAAAGATTTCAATATAGTTTAATAAATTTATATTTTTATAATTTTTTTTACTTAAATATGTTTCGAATCAATCTTTGTAAATAAATAATTTATTAGTTTTACCTGAAAATTCCTACTTTTAGGAACAACTTTTTACATTAAAATTATTTTAGCTTAAAAATCTGGGTGTCTCGTCCGGATTTCTCTATATTTTTTTTAAGATTTTGTTTCTGAAGCAAAAAAAAATAAAAGATTACCACTAAATATGTTATAAATTTAATACAGAAAATATCAATGCTATAAATTTAAGATCTAAGTTTTATTATAAATTTTATTAAATCTTTTCATCTAAATATGATGATATGAGATAAAAAATTTTAAATAAGACACTAAGTCATAAAAATAAAAAACAATATTGTTCTATCATGAAAACATATATTTATACAATAAATAGACAAAATATCAATTAGAATACGAGTCTTATAAAATTCTTTGTATTTAAGTAAAAATTAGAAAAAAAAAAAGGTTTTAAAAGTAAAATATCACACAATAAACTCTCAAATATTAACTAAAAATATAATAAAATAATTTTTGTCATGTTTTTTCATGTTATTTTTGTGAATTGATTTGATCGTTTGTTTTTTTTTTCTATAAACATTCTGATCTTATTTTTTTTTTTAATTATTTTCTTGTAATGAATTTTAATTATAAGTGATAAAGCTTTATTTAACATTAATTAAGATTTTCTTTAAAAAATTTAAAAACGAATACTTTTTCAACTTTAATAAAATATTTATAAAATTTTCATTTTTAGTTTTATATTATAGTAATGTAAATATAAACTAATTAAAGATAAAATGAAAGATAAGAATATTAATCATAAAAACATAGTCAATATTTTCTTAAAACTTTTAAAAAGTAAGGAGAGAGTAGTATTTGAAGAGGTTTCTTTTGGATGCATATGCTTAAAACTGTGGGTCCAAACTGTGGGTCCAAAGTTTTCAGGCAAAGATTGGATACAAAACCGTTTCGCATTAGGGGCATATATGAGTACATTTCTGTAATTATCAAAGTCTTTCTTATAAATAGTGCATTAATTACAATAATAAATACTTTTACAGAAACTGTTCAACAATAAATAGATCACACATTCCAATATAAACAAAACATTTTTCAGTGCTTTACTGAAAAGATAAATATTCTGTTTGGCCCACAATTTAGTTTCCTTTTATTCATCATTTTCAAACTTCATTATTATTATTTATTAATAATTAAAATAATTATAATTAAGATTATAGATAAAATCGTAACAAGTTCATAAAATTATAAATTATAAAATTATAATACAAAATATATATATATATATATATAATATTTTTATTAGTAAAGAAAATAAAAGAAACAAAAGAAAAAAATTGTTGTGAACTATAAGTGTATTATATTTTATGTAGGTATTCTCTCATAATTGAAATTACGACGAGACGGTGATCCGAAAAAATTCATAAATTTTCAAAACAGAGGAGTCGCCATTATAGTTTTTATGAAAAATTATAAAAAAAAAACAAAAAATAGGATAAGGCTAGTTGCACAAATCGAATTTCAGATCTGGGAGTCTTGTTATGTGTGGGGAAGGTATTAGCACCATAGTTATTGTTGGAAAGTTTGTTTGTTGAAGTGTTTGATATTTTTTAATTTTTGAAACTTTTATATTTTTTAGTTTTAAAAAATTTATATAAAAAAGGACTTGAAAATTGGATATTTGAAAATTTGATATTTTTAAGATTTGTTGGTTGGAGTACAAGGAGGTGCAAACGACCATGCTTAATATTCCTACGAAATAAAGATATTTTCATTGTTTTTCTAAGAAAAAAAAAGTTTCGTATTAGATATCATCTAACGCGTGCAGTCATTTGAGTATCTAAACGAAGCAAAATTTTTTCAAATTAAATACTAAATGACACATGCAATCATTTGAATATTTAATCAAAATTTATTTATTATCTTTTATTATATTTTTTAAAAAAAATTAATGTAAAAAATTAGAAGTTTATATTAAAAAAATGAAATAAAATAAGTGACAAATTATACACCAATTCATTAAAGTTTTCAATTCATATTGTATCAAAGAAATATAAAAAAGAAGTGAGCCAAAATTCAACCCAACATTCCACTATATTTTCCATTAATTCGATGTTAAAAAAAATCAAAATGGTTAGACCATATATACTAAAGGTCAAAGAAAGAAATAAAAGACCGACAAAGTAAATAAATAAAGACTTTAAGATTTTAATTTGTAGGAATTATTTCAGTCAGATATTTTTCTTTTCTGCAAGCATTATAAATGTAAGCTATTGATAGCTCCAAAAAAGAAAAGAAGCAATAACAATATTTTCTATTCATACATATCTCCTCCTATGACAAGAGTGTTATGATTGTGTTAATGACATTGGAGAGTTTGAGAGAAGCTTTGGGTATCTTGGTATGGTTGGGTAGCATAATAGCTTAGAAGTAATGATCGAGATATGAAAGCTTTGTAATTTTCCATTTTTAAGTACCATTTCTACGCTCAATCAATCATGGCATTTGTTGTTTTTTATTTTGATCAGTGACGCTGAATGCATGATGCAGAGAAGTATCACATTCAAAACATATATATGTTTAATACAGTATTCTGAGCACAAAATGGTGAAACAGAAAAACACAGGGTAAGCAAATAACAAACCTTTTTTTTTAAACCCTTCCTTTCTTCCGTTGTTCTTTCTTCTTCTGATTCCACCTTTCTTAACATTTTTCCTTTTCTCAATTGCGAGAATGGTTGGTGGGATAGGAGAGCTTTTTTTTTTTTTTTTGTGGG